>JADMIO011283375.1_pt1 | contig 96900 bp, 67 predicted proteins | sample 8958161 | NCBI WGS metagenome assembly JADMIO01 (sample SAMN16585339, study PRJNA669376) | soil metagenome | isolation source: Crop rotation soil | place: USA: Cullars Rotation, Alabama | collected 2011
GACAACTTGTCCACGTGGAATTCTAAGCTTAGGATCCCAATGTGCTGGAAAGAACCTGTTGTTCCTAATCAGACGACAGCGATATGCAGTGGCGCGGCATTCACCGTAAACCCTGCCAACGGCGTACCTACATCTGCCACGATTGTACCTTCGAGCACGACTTACACCTGGCTGACACCGGTAGTAACAGGTGGTGTGTTAGGTGGAAGCGCACAGGCCGCAGGTCAGCCGACTATCAGCCAGACGTTGACGAATCCTACGAATACGCCGCAGACCGCGACGTATACTGTAACGCCTACATCAGGTGCTGCTGGATCCTGCGTCGGAGCAAACTTTACGATCACAGTAACGGTTAATCCGAGACCTGCAATCCCGAATCAAACTCCGGCGATCTGTAGTGGAGCAACATTCACTGTAACTCCTTCAGATGGACTTCCGACGGCAGCGACTATCGTTCCGGCCGGAACAACTTACACGTGGCCTGCACCTGCGGTGACAGGCGGGGTTACTGGTTCAGCGGCACAATTGACTGGCGTTACTTCCATCAGTCAGACGCTGACGAATCCGACAAACACGGTGCAAACTGTGACCTATACTGTAACTCCGACATCAGGTGCCGCGGGCGCTTGCGTTGGAGGGACATTCACGGTAACGGTTACGGTCAATCCGCAGCCCGTCATTCCGAACCAAACATCAACGATTTGCAGTGGTAATCCATTTACGATCAATCCGATCAATGGAGCGCCGACGGCCGCAACGATTGTTCCTTCCGGAACAACTTACTCTTGGGCTGTGCCTATAGTAACAGGCGGCATCACGGGTGGAAGTGCTCAGTCTGGACAATCATCCATTAGCCAAACTTTAACAAACCCGACGAACTCAGTGCAGACTGCGACATACACAGTCATACCCACTTCAGGGACGTCAGGGTCGTGTGTCGGCTCATCATTTACAATCACGGTGACGGTGAATCCGAAGCCTGTGATCCCAGCACAAACAACAGCCATCTGCAGTGGCGCAGCTTTCTCAATCACTCCAGTTGATGGCTTACCAAGTTCTGCAACTATTGTTCCCACAGGAACAACCTATACGTGGACAGCCCCAGTTGTCACAGGAGGTGTGACAGGTGCGAGCGCGCAGGCAGCGCCAGTGGCTTCCATCAGCCAGACACTGACGAACCCGACCAATTCGGTACAAACTGTAACGTATACTGTTACACCTACTTCCGGAGCGGCAGGCGCATGCGTTGGTGCAACATTTACAGTCACGGTGACGGTAAATCCGAAGCCTGTTATTGCGAATCAGACTCCGACCATCTGTAGCGGCTCTGCTTTCTCGGTAAGTCCAACCAACGGTGTACCAACAGCTGCGACGATCGTGCCGACAAATACTACCTATACCTGGCCGGCACCCGTAATCACTGGAGGTGTAACCGGCGCGAGCGCTCAGACATCTCAAACTTCGATCAGCCAGACGTTGGTAAATCCTACCAACACTGTTCAGACGGTAACTTATACAGTAACGCCGACATCCGGTGCAGCTGGTGCTTGTGTTGGAGCGCCGTTCACTGTTGTTGTAAGCGTTAATCCTGTTCCTGCGATCCCAGCTCAGACCGCAACCATCTGTAGTGCAACTGCATTTAACGTCAATCCGATAAATGGCAATCCGACTGCAGCGACTATCGTTCCTGGTGGAACTACTTATGCGTGGGCGGTGCCTATCGTAACAGGTGGCCTGACAGGTGGATCTGCTCAAACAGGTCAAACATCAATCAGCCAGACACTAACCAATCCTACAAACAGCGTACAGTCTGCGACATACACAGTGACACCAACTTCTGGTGCAGCTGGTGCGTGCGTTGGCGCAGTGTTCACAGTTACTGTGACCGTCAATCCGAAGCCTATCATCCCTGATCAGGCACAGACTATCTGTAGCGGCACTGCATTCACTATAAGTCCGACGGATGGTGTGCCGAGCTCAGCCACAATTGTTCCTGCGAGTACAAAATACACGTGGACTGCACCTATAGTTACGGGTGGAATGACGGGCGCAACTGCGCAAGGTGTTCCTCAGAATTCGGTAAGCCAGGTTTTGACTAACCCTACGAACGTTGCGCAGACTGCGACATACACAGTGACACCTATATCAGGTGCAGCCGGTTCATGCGTAGGACCTACGTTCCAGGTTGTTGTAACGGTGAACCCCGTTCCTGTTGGCCAGGCGATCTCTTCGATTGAACGATGCAGCGGCCAGGCTATCAACTTCAATCTGCAGGATATCATTAATAACGTGGCGCCTTTTACAGGTGGTAACTCCGTGAGTGCCCTGTTCGCGTACACCGTGGTTGCTGATTTCCCGCTTGATGTGGCTCCTGCTGTATTCCCTGGTACATTCGACCGCGTAACACCTTCGGCTGCGAACATTACGAATTCGTTCACGAACGTTTCCAACCATGATGTGACATTGTCTTACACCGTGACACCGTATAGCGTTATTGGAAATTGTGCGGGGTCGCCTTTCACATTCAACGTCGTGTACCATCCGGAACCTGTCGGTTCGAACTTTGTTCAGACGGGATGTAGCTCAACGCTGAACTTCAATATTCAAACCAAGATCACCAATGGTCTGCCAAGCGTGTTCACGTATGTTGTCACGTCTTCGGATGAGGTGAACGTACCGACTCCTGCGGCACTGGATAGGGTAGTGGCTAGCAACGCACTGATCACAGATACATTCACGAACCCGACGAGCTCGGTTGTGACGATAACTTATACCATCACACCATTCAATGCGGCGCATCCGAGCTGCGGCGGTGTGCAGTTTACATATAAGGTTGATATTGGTTCGATGCCGATCGCATCTAGCGACACGAAGGTTGCGGTTTGCTCTGACGTGCCATTCACGATAGATCCGCAAGGAAACATTACGAATGGAGTTATAAGCACATTCTCGTGGGTGCCAAGCTATGATCCTGGGTTGACAGGGGGCCCTGTGGGAACACAGACTGGCGTGATCTCAATGACACTGACGAACACATCCAATATTCAGAAGAATGCAACGTTCACAATAACGCCTTCAGCTGGTCCTTGCGCTGGAACACCGTTCACTATCATCAAGCCGGTTAACCCCGAGCCCGTGATGGATCCGACGCTCGCGACTAAAACGATCTGCAGCACAAACCCGACAAGTCTCAACAAGGTGAATATCACGTTGGCGACAAACGGAGTATCGGTTCCGGCTGCGAATTATAACATTACATTGAAGAGCCAGGATGTTGGCCTCACTGGAACTCCTACTACAGGACCAGGCCTGTCATCCACGGCGATCCTGAACGATACGTACAACAACGTAACGGCTGTGGCATTGAACGTAGTCTACACGATCGTTCCTGTTGCTGCTGGCGGATGTCTCGGAGATCCATTTGATATAACGGTAACGGTCAATCCTGAACCGGTCATTAGCGCTTCCCTAAACAATACAGTTTGTAGCACTGACATTTCGAATATCATTCTCAGTACAAACGGTGTGTCCGTTGGAGCTGCAAGCTACAGACTGGTGAACGTAACAGTTCCTGGTGGACTCACCGCGAATGCTGGTAATGCTGCGGTTGGAACAGTCACGGGAATAAACATGATCAAGAGTGATAGTTATACCAATGGCACCAATGGTGCGCTGACTGTCATCTATGATATCAGGGCAACGAGCCCTTCAGGTTGCGAAGGTGCATCACGACTGATCAACCTCACTGTAAGTCCCGCGCCGGTTTTAGATCCTGCATTGAATCCGACGCCGGTTTGTAGCGGTGTGGTTTCCGGTGTGACATTGGGTGTTGCTGGTGGCTCAGTGGCCGCAGCGACATACAACATCAATTCGATTTTGTTCCCTGGTCTTACTGCCGGTGGATCTAACACTGGTATTGGAACCGGCAAGGCAGCCAATGCAATGTTCAACGACGTCTACGTCAACACTACGAGCGCACCGCTTACCGCAACGTACAAGATTGCGGCTGTGTCTGCACTCGGATGTATCGGACCGCTCGGAACAGTGACATTGACGATCAACCCTTCGCCTGATCTTGACAATGGTATAGGTAGAACTGTTTGTTCAACCAATGCCTCAGGTATCACGTTTGCGACTACACCAAGCAGCGCAACAGCTGCAAACTATAACTTGATCAGCGTAACACCTGCAGGCGGACTTACTCCTGGAGGCGCCAACGTTGCGCCGGCAAACGGAAGACCTGCCAACTATATCGCGGCTGATACCTATACCAATCCGACAAACGGTATCTTAACTGTAACCTATCGTGTTGAACCAGTATCTGCAGCTGGCTGTAAAGGTCCGCAGGAAGATGTGATCTTGACTGTCGAGCCGGCGATTCTCGCTGCTCCGATCAATCACAAGCCTACGATCTGCAGTAACAGTGGACCGTCACCGACCGCGACCGATGTTGAGTTGCTTTCTCCGACTGTACCGTCTGCGGGAACGATCACCTTCAACTATACTGCTGTGTCGAGCATCGGTGCGCAGATCACTGGATTTGTACCCGCCCTTACGAACCTCGCGGCCGGATATCGCATACAGGATGCTCTTGTCAATAACTCAAACTCAAGTGCGTTCGTAACGTACACGATCACCCCTGTAGCTGCTGGTGCCAAGTCCGGTTCCGGATGTACGGGAACTCCTGTAGCAGTCGTGGTAAATGTCGAGCCGAGACCGAAGCTCATACCTTCACCATTGAGCAAGACGGTTTGCGAAGGAACTCCGATCGGAATATCACTCACTACTACAACCGTGCCTTCAGCAGGAACAGTTGAGTATCTGCTGGTGTCAAGCGTAGCTACTGGAGGTGTGACCGGAATGTCAGCTGCTGGGACAGTATTCGCTGCGGTGTCTACCCTTAACGACAACCTGAGCAGTCCATCAACGACAACCGAAAGTGTTACCTATACTTTCCGTCCGCGCATCAACGGCGGCGCGGGATGTATCGGCGATGATGTGGTTGTTTCGGTGAATGTCAACCCGAGACCGAACATTTCTGCCACAGGCGTGCCTGCTGCGATATGTAGCGGCGATCAGATCAACATCTCCATTGTATCTGATGTGTCGAGCACTGTTTCCACATGGCCAGCTCCTACAATTGCGCCAACCGCAGGTTCTGTAACCGGTGGCAGCGCAGGCGCAGGCGACCAGCTGTTCCAGATACTGTTCAATAAGACTAGTCCTGTGGTTCAGACGGTGACTTATACCGTGACGCCGTCAGCAAGCGGATGTGCTGGTACTCCTCTGATAATCAATGTTCCTGTGAATCCAGTGCCGAACGTGCTGGGCACAGCAACTACAACGATTTGTAGCGGCGGTACCCTGAATGTCCCCTTGACTAGTAAGGTTACGTCAGGCGTGAACTTCACGTGGACTGTTGATGATCCAAGCGGACTCGGCGCGCCCGGAGCTTTTGATGGAAGTGGCACGACGATCAATCAGATGTTTACAAACACTACCGGATCTCAGGCATCGCTGACGTATACGATTACGCCGATCCTTACAGCTCCGGGGACTACATCCGGCACTTGTACGGGAGACGTGAAGATCATGTTCGTGACGGTTGCTCCGGCATTGTCCGCCGCATTCCTGAACACGCCATCTCCGGACTTCATCTGCGCGGGCAGCACAGAATATCTCGTATTCCAGTTTGGTGGTCAGGCTCCGTTTGACTTCACGTACACAAAACAGCCACCTACGGGCCCAGCCGTTCCTGTGACGCTCACTAACAAAGGACCTGTTGTCGTGGTTCAGGATGTTTTGTCTGCAGCAGGTGCTTACACTTACACCATTACGTCAGTAACATCGCATGTTAACGGTGTGTCATGTACGACTCCATTCAATGTTCCGTTCGTTGTCAACGTGGGCGACACGGATCCTAACTTTAACATTATAAGCCCGGTCGCGACTTGTAGTCCGAACACGGTGTCGTTCCAGTATAACCAGGTAGCCGGAACAATTTATACGTGGAGGTTTGGTGATTCAGCTGACTCAGTTTACACGGCAACGACAACGGTGCCGAATAAGGTGATCAAACACATCTACACCAACCTGAGTCCTACAAGCACATTGAGCTATCCAGTATCGATGCAGACTGAGTTGCCTGCACCTTATCCTGGATGTTTCAAGAGTATCGCGCCCAAGACGATATCGATCTATCCTCAGATCATAGCGAATATTATTGCCGACAAGACAACGATTTGCAGCGGGGAAACAATTCGATTCTCCAACCAGAGCGTCGGAGCCACGTCGCAGGCCTGGTCGTATCGTGTTCAAGGACAGATCCCGGAGACTTCACTGGGTTCAAGTCTGAATATGAGCAGCGCGTTTACAAATAACACGACTTCTAATCCTATTGTTTACGAAGTCATCTATCGCGGAACGAACGGAAACTGCCCGACACCGGATCAAATAATTCCTATCCAGGTGTATCGTCTCGCAGCGGCTTCGTTTGATGAGGGTACCGTGCCGCCGTTCGTCAACGGCCAGTCGATCGTGAACTTCACGAACACTTCGAGCATCCTGGACAATGCGCAGTTCTCCTATGACTGGACCTTTGGTTCAGATTCGCAGCCGAACAGCTATTCGGGTCTGACGCCTCCGGCAATCAAGTACGTAAGGCCTGGTCCCAAGAACGTTACGCTGACGGTCATAAACAGGACCAATCCATTCTGTAAGATCATCTTCGAGAAACAGATCAACATTAACCTGTTGCCTCTGGTGGCAACCTTTAAGGCAAGCCCGACGGAGTCTTGCTTCCCTTCGAAGATCGTAGTGACCGAAAGCAATATCACGGGTGACGTGATCGACTGGAGAGTATTCGATGCGAATGGAAGGACAGCGGCAACATCAAGTGCTGTGCTGCCGGTGTTCAACATACCTTCGGAAGGAAAGTATACCATCACACTGAAGACTTCCAGCTCATTGACGGGTCAGGTAGCCGTCGCGCAGAACCAGACGGTGACTGTCTATGCGAAGCCGTTCGCCTCGTTCGATGCACGTCCTGATGTACTATACGTTCCTGACACAGAGCTGACAACATTCAACTTCAGTACTGGAGCTAATCAGTATTCGTGGGATTTCGGCGACGGAGGCAAGTCAGTGGATGAAGAGCCGAAGTATGTGTATAAGATCGAAGGTATCTATGATATTACGCTCATCGCGATGTTCGACCACGGCAACAAGGTGGTGTGCGCTGACACGCTTAAACACCAGGTGGTGGCGAAGCAAGGCGGTGTAACGAAAGTTCCAAATGCGTTCACACCAAATCCTGCCGGACCATCAGGCGGCGTTGCGGGCAGTGGTTCGTTCAATGACGTGTTCCTCCCGATTGTGAAAGGAGCAGAGGAATATAATCTGCAGATCTTCGATCGTTGGGGTAACATCATCTTCGAGAGCAATAGTACCCAGATTGGATGGGATGGATATAATGCTGATGGCAGGCTGCTGCCGGCGGGTGTGTACGTCTATAAGTTGACAATACGACTTTCCGATGGACAGCGTTCGACGCAAATTGGTGATGTAACAATGATCCGGTAAATTAGAGGGCTATGTTGAGGATGATATCGGTTTTGATCTTTTTGGTGATATGTGGAAGCACTGCGTCCGCGCAGGACCCTCAGTTCTCTCAATACTATCAATCTCCTCTTTATTTGAATCCTGGATTTACGGGCATCACACCTCAGCAGCGACTCACTTTCAACCATCGGATACAGTGGCCCAATTTGCCGCAGGCATTCTCAACATATGCTGCCTCGTACGACATCTTTGTTGATGAGTTGAAAAGTGGATTTGGACTTTTGATGACGACGGATAAAATGGGATCAGCAGGGTGGAGGACTACAACAGCCAGTCTCTTATACAGCTATAAACTTAAGATCACGGAAAACCTCGTGTTCTCGCCTGGTTTGTCTTTCGGATATGGAATCAACGGACTGGACCGCACAAAGCTTAGCTTGGGCGATGGATTGGAATTCAATGGTCAGTCGCTTGACCCTGACTTGAATAAACTCGGCAATCAACAGTATTTCGATTTCACGTCTGGCTTCCTGTTGTATTCGAAAAGCCTGTGGCTCGGTGCAGCAGTCGCGCACATGAACCAACCGAACTTATCGCTTTTGAATAGTGTAACGCGTCTTCCTATGAAAGTGACTATCCATGGTGGTGCGCGTATATCACTGCTGGGTGGACTTAGAACTTCTTCGAGGGTATCGTACCTGACTCCATCCTTCATTTACCAAAGCCAGGGAGGGATCTCGCAGCTTAACCTTGGATTGAACTACCATATCGATCCAGTGTTTGTTGGATTCTGGTATCGCGGTAAGCCGTTTGAGAAGAGTGTTACGGGAACTGTACAGCAAGATGCACTCATACTCCAAATGGGATTTTATCTTGACAAGCTCACTATCGGATATAGCTACGACTTCAACACGTCAGGATTGTCGACATCATCAGGCGGTGCGCATGAGCTTTCGATCATGTATGAGTTCAGCGCTAAACCTATCCATCGCGGAGTTAAAAAACGTAACCGACTGATTCCATGTCCCACCGGTGGAAGACAGGAGGGATTTTGGAAGTAATTGGGTCAGCAAGTGATCCCCCGTTTTATTGTATTGATCGACTAGGATTGCCATTCACCCCTACGCTTGGTTTCTTTAGGCGATTGTGACTTATTTAAGTTGTCTAAAGTGGCTTTGATTGGTTGTTTAACAAATAGCCGATTGAATGGTGATTTTTAACAAGCGTGCAATCCGTTTGCTGGGGTGTATTATGGTGCTGCTTTTATGGCAGCATGACATTTCATTTGCGCAATGCGGCGGAATTATGGAACCCGGCTTTGCTTTTCTTACAAGCAGCAGGGGTTGTGCGCCGTTCACCGTCAACATTCAAACGATCTACCTTTCATCTGTTCCCGGCACACAGTACTATGTTGATTGGGGCGACGGTACACCCGAACAAACTTACGTTCAAGGCGCCCTTCCTGCCACGGGTGTCACGATGGTTCATAATTATCCATTGGCATCCATCAACTGCGGATATGACGTCGTCATCGATGCTTCCAATGCTTGTAACCCGCGTGGAAGTGTTGTGCCCATCACGACACAAGTCATCGTCTGGACGAATGACGTTGTGTCGATCAGTCCGGCAGTGTTCAGGGTTTGTGCTGGCGCGGCCGCTGATGTGCTGTTCACTGACAATAGTGCATGGAATTGTTTTCCGCGCGCAACACGTGAGAACAGCGCGCCCCGATGGATACAATGGATATATGGAACAGGCGCGCCAGCAATTCAAATCCCTGGAACACAAGTCAACTCAATAACACCCGGTGCGTTCCCATACAACGATCCGGCGGCAAACCGCAATCCTATGTACCCGGTGCCGGCGCCCGGTCAGGTGAGTCTGCCCATCAATGTTCCCGCAACGCTGCCGGCCGACATCGGAAAAGAGTTCGAGGTGACGCTCAAGAACTGGAACCAATGCAATCCATACGACAACGACGTGCTCGACGGGAATCCGAAGAATCCTCAGAATGGTGATCTTGTCAATGGTGATAATCCGCCTCAAATCGCCACGGCTCGTGTTGTGATCGTGGCGGCACCACAACCAACTTACGTGACACGGCTTGGTAATGCAGGCGGACCAATCCAATCGGTATTTTGCATCAGCGACGCTATTTACTTTGATAACAATACGCCGCCTATCGCCGGCTCTTCATTCCTTGATACATGGGAGTTCTTCGACAACAACACCGGAGCGGGTGTGCCACTGGCTACTTCCAACAACGTCAACCCGACTTTCTCCTACACGACATCCGGTCAAAAGCTCATTCGCTTATCGGTCAAAGACCAGAACGCAGCAGGAAACTGTGTCTCTGTTTTCGACGCGATCGTCACGATATCTCCGTCGCTCGTCGCTAAGATCCAGACTTCAGATTTTTCCAATAATCCGATCACGCCCGACTTCTGTCAGAATGCGGCAGCGCCATTGAATACTTTCCAGGTTCGCTTCAGTGATGTATCCGTGGGAGCACCGACTGCAACAACGGAATGGAAGTGGGAATTCTATGATGAGAACAATGTCCTGGTACAACAGGCACCGGTAGGGGGTGGATTTTCAGCGGTAGCCCTCGGACCTTTTGATCAACTCTATACAAACAGAGGCATCTATAGAGCCGTTCTTATCATTCGCGATAACGTCACCTCTTGTCAGACGACGGACCAGGTGCAGGTGAGGGTGTTTGAAAATCCCGTCCCCCAATTCAATGCCTCGCGGGTGTGTCAAGGTCAAGCGACGGTGTTTACCGAAGGTTCAACTTTGAATGCGATTAACGGTGAGACGATCGTGCTGAGAGAATGGGATTTTAATTATGACGGCGTGACCTTCAATAAAGATCCTGCCTTCGATAATCAAACATCATTTAACAGGATGCTGGGAGCAGGAGGGACTTACCAGGTGGCTTTGCGCGTGACTACAAATCAGCAGGGATGCTCGGCGATTGCCGTGGTGCCAGTAGTCGTGGATCCGCTTCCGCTCGCAACTTTCACCCCGGATATCACGTCCGGATGCAGCGTCCTCCACGTGACCTTCACAAACAATTCCGTCGCCGGCCAGCCTGATGTCATTGACAGGTTTGATTGGGAGATCGACAGCGGCGCCGGCTTTGTCGTGGCGGGAACGCAGCATCCTACCGATCCTGGATTTACCAATCAGTTTTCTCATGACTTTGTAAATCCCGGCACAAGCAATAAAATTTTCAATGTAAGACTGCGAGTGGTGACGATTCATAATTGTGAATCGGTATCCAGCGTGACGGCTATTACAGTTTTTCCGGGGACCACGTCTGGTTTTATATCAACCAATTATTCTCCATTCAACGACAACTGCTCTCCCATCAGCGTAAATTTTTCTGTCGACCCGCAAACGCAATCTCTTGGCCCGACGAACTACCAATGGGAGATCAGCGACATCAGTGGTGTCGTTTCCAATGTCAGCACCGGGGCCACGCCATCCTATACGGGAAATTTTACCAACAACACGGCGTTGATCAAGGATTTTAATATCAAGCTCACAACGACACTGCCATCTGGATGCTTTGGTGACTCGACACGGATCATCCGGGTGAGCCCGGTTCCAAATTCGATCTTCGATATTGATACAGTCATTTTTGATTGCCAAAGAATGCGGGTGCGCCTTGTTGCCCAGCAAAAAGGACTGCAGTACCATTGGATCATTACAGAGAATGCAGTCATGATGCTCAATACTGTCGGCGCAAGTGACGTGCTTGAGTATGAGGTATCACGCGCGGGTGTTGACATCAATCTGGGCATCAGTCTGGATACAAAGAATATCGCCAACTGTACGAGCAATGTGAGTACGCAAAGCATCGTGGTCCCGAAGAAGGATGTCATTAATACCTCATTCACAGCCTCGCCTGCGGCGCAGACGTTACCATCCTCAACTGTATTCATTACGAATACGACGAACACAGGACCCTGGACATACGCATGGGATTTTGGCGATGGTGGTACTTCGACAAGTTCGGCGGCCACTTTGCAACACACCTATGCGACCTATGGTACATACACCATCAAGCTCACGGTCACGAACAATGTTTGTGTGGAGGAAAGATCTCAGACAATTGTTATCAATGCTATCCCGCCATCGGTAGATTTTAGCTACGATCCTGCATCTGGTTGTCAGCCGCTCACCGTCAAGTTTAAGAACCTTTCGAAGTTTGCCGATGCCAGCACTTACGTGTGGAATTTCGGTGACGGTCAGGCGACATCGCACGCGATAGATCCGACCTACACATATTTTCAGCCGGGCAAATACACGGTGAGCCTCTCTGCATCCAATATCACCGGGCAGATTGTTACCGAAGTGAAGCAAAACATCATTGAGGTTTTTGTCAAACCCAGCGCACAGTTCGAGACCAAACCGAAGCTTGTTTACATACCGGGCGGCATTCTTTACACGAAGAACAACAGCTTCGATGCAGGAAGCTTTTTGTGGGACTTTGGTGATGGCGGTACGTCAGATCTGCCTGAACCCCAGCATTCTTATCAAGCTGAAGGAGCATACACGATCACGATGATTGCGATCAGCCCGAATAATTGTTCTGACACAGCGCGCGTGAAGAATGCCGTGTTGGTTCAAAAGGGAGGGCAGGTGCTGGTACCCAACGCGTTTTCGCCGAACCTGAATGGACAAGGCTCGTCCGGCCCTGGAGGTGGATTCAGCGACGGTAAGAATGATACATTCCTTCCACTCATGAGAGGTGTGGTGCAGTTTGAAATGCTTGTATTTAACCGATGGGGCGAGTTACTGTTCCAAACCACTGACCAGCAACAAGGATGGGATGGATACTACCAGGGAAAGCTTTGCCCACAGGATGTGTACGTGTACAAGATCACCGCGATGTATGACAACGGTGAACGGGTAGTGCGAACGGGCGACATTAATCTGATCCGCTGATGAGAATTGTCTTTACGATGTTAAGCATCTGTGTGACCTTGATAGCTCGGGGGCAGGATCCCGAGTTCTCACAGTATTATGCTGCCCCTTTGTATCTGAACCCGGCATTTGCCGGCACGACGACGGATCATCGCTTTATCGCGAATTATAGAAATCAATGGCCTAACATTGCGCGCGGCTATGTGACAACGGCCCTTTCTTACGATTATGACCTTTACCATTACAATAGCGGTATTGGCTTGATGATAACCGATGACAGAGCGGGCACCGCTGGCATGAGATCTACTGAGTTGAACTTTATTTACTCATACAAGATGGCAATCGCGCGGAAATGGGTGATCGCGTCGGGTATAAACTTTGGATATGCTTTCAGGTCTATCGATCTCAACAAGCTTGTCTTTGGCGATCAGCTTGAATTTGATTCCAAAGGCCAGGTTCCAAGCGATGATCCGGCATTGTTCAATCTTGGCATGACAAGTTATTTTGATTTTAATGCGGGCATGCTCGCGTACAACAAAACATTCTGGTTTGGATTTGCTGCGAGTCACATCAACCAGCCAAACAGATCGCTGGTTGGGCAGGAGGCATACCTTCCAACCAAGTGGTCAATTCATGGAGGTGTCCGAATACCCTTGTATGCCGGGCCATTAAAGAAAGATCGGCAGGCAGTCCTGTCACCATCTTTTGTCTACAAGAATCAGGGTAGGTTTGATCAATTGGATGTCGGGGTTTATTTTCTTTATGAGCCGATCGTTGTTGGTCTTTGGTACAGAGGTATTCCTATTCAGCAAAACGTGAAGGACAACATCAGCCAGGATGCCGTTGTGGTGATTCTCGGATTTCAGCTGCCGCGCGTAGAGATCATGTATAGCTATGATATCACCGTCTCCGAGCTGGGGCCGATCTCGGGAGGTACACACGAGCTCGCCTTAAAGTACAAGCTCGCGATCCAGATGAGTGCAAAGAAAAAGAAACCGCAGAAGTTCATTCCTTGTCCGACCTTCACGCACCACAGCAAGTAGCTCTTTTACGGCCAGACGATAAGCTTTACCTTTGAAGGCTCAGGCCATTAAAAAGGCCCAATGAATGAATTTTTCAAGGCATTTGGCGTCAAATGAAGTGTTCAGCGTGGTGGCGAAAGCGGCACATGTCAAGGGCCTCCCTTGTTACGTTGTGGGCGGTTACGTTAGGGATCTGCTTCTGAATCGACCCAACAAAGACATCGACTTTGTGTGCGTTGGCAGTGGTATTCAGTGGGCGGAAAGGGTTGGTGCTGATCTGGGTGGCCTTCAGGTTACCGTGTTTAAGAATTTTGGAACTGCGATGATCCGGCATGGAGAGTTCGAGCTGGAATTCGTCGGCGCACGAAAGGAATCTTACCACCACGATTCACGCAAGCCCGTAGTCGAGGATGGCACGCTGGAGGACGATCAAAAGCGGAGGGATTTCACCATGAATGCCCTGGCAATCAGTCTGAATCCCGAAGACTATGGTGAATTGATAGATCCGTTCAATGGCGTCGCAGACCTCAAGGCAAAAATGATCCGCACGCCGCTCGATCCATCGATAACGTTTTCAGATGATCCACTGAGAATGATGCGCGCAATTCGTTTTGCTTCACAGCTCAACTTTGATATTCACCCTGATACGTTTCAATCCATCGTCGCGAATCAGGAGCGGTTGAAGATCGTGTCCATGGAGCGGGTAATTGAAGAGGTCAACAAAATCATCCTGTCCCAGATACCTTCCTATGGTTTCAAACTTTTGTTTGTTTCCGGATTGTTGAAGCAATTCTTTCCCGAAATGGTTGCACTGCAGGGCGTTGAGTATGTTGATAATAAAGCGCACAAGGATAATTTCTATCACACCTTACAAGTTCTTGACAATGTCTCGAAGATGTCGGACGATCTCTGGCTTCGTTGGGCTGCGATCCTTCATGATATTGCTAAACCTCTTACCAAGCGTTTCGAGCAGGGGCACGGCTGGACATTTCACGGCCACGAGGACAAGGGTGGGCGGATGGTTCCGGGTATATTCAGAAGATTCAAATTGCCGCTGAATGAAAAGATGGAGTTCGTGCAAAAGCTTGTGCGTCTTCACTTGCGTCCTATCGTGCTTGCTCAAGATGTTACAGATTCTGCGGTAAGGAGACTGTTGTTCGAAGCTGGAGAGGATACCGAAGCGTTGATGAAATTATGCCGTGCTGACATCACATCCAAGAACCCCGACAAGGTCAAAAAATACCTGAGTAATTTTGGTCGTGTGGAGGAAAAGATGGTGGAAGTTGAGAAAAAGGATCACATCCGGAATTTTCAGCCGCCTGTGACGGGTGATGAGATCATCAGGATGTTTAACTTGCCCCCTGGCCGCATTATTGGAGAGCTGAAGGAGCAGATAAAGGAAGCAATTCTGGACGGTGAAATAAAGAATGATCGGGAAGAAGCGCTTCAACTGCTAAATGGAATTGCGAAATCAAAAGGAATACTTAAAACTGAATTAAACCCTTGAAACCGAAAATGAAAAAAGTCATTACCCTATGCGTAGGAATTGTCCTGACCGTGTCTGCTGTGTTTGCGCAAACGGATAAATCAAAGACTGCCACACAAGGCAAGCAACAAAGTACCACAAAGCCTGCCACTACACAGACCAAGCCAAAAGCTGAAGCAGAAGTGGAGCGAAAGCTAAGCCCAACTGCCGAGCACGCGTGGAGAAAATACAATCTGGCTTCCAGCTGGAACGACCTTGAGCTTGCTAAAGATGCGTTGTACGATTTGATCATTGAGTTTCCGAACAACGACTCGTTGATATTCGCCCTGGGAATGTACTATTACGACAACCAGAAATATGCTTCAAGCGCATTGGTGGGACAGGCACTTCTTGGCAGAGAGCCAAAGAATCCTCAGATCCTTGAGATGGTTGCTTTGAGCTACGAAGGATTAAATATTCTGGACCGCGCGCTGCAAAACTATGAGAGCCTGTACCTGGTCACGAATTCTGTTCACACACTTTACAAAATGGCGATTCTCCAGTATCAGCTTAAGAAGTATCCGGAAAGTCTTACCAACATCGACATACTGCTTGCCAACCCGGAAGTCGATACCAATAAGCTGATTTTCCAGGATGCCCAGAAAAAGGAAAAGGAATATGTGATGCGGGTGGCGATCCTCAACCTGAAGGGCATGGTCTATAAGGATCAGGGTGACAAAGTGAATGCGAAGAAGTATTTCGATGAATCATTGAAAATTTCCCCCGATTTTGTATTTGCGAAGCAGAATTCAGAGAGCCTAAAATAGCCCTGAAATGATGCAACTATTGGAATAACCGACAGTCTTTAGCTATTGAACTATGAGCTTGGAGGCTGGCACTTTTCATATTCACGCAGAAATCATCGAAAAATGCCGCCAGGGAGACCGGGAAGCGCACTATCAGCTTTACAAGCTCTATTCGCGAAGTATGTACAACGTCGGTTACCGGATTGTCAACAATGAAGAAGAAGCACAGGATGTGCTGCAGGAAGCCTTTATCAGTGCCTTCAGGAGTCTCGACCATTACCGAGGCGATGCGACGTTCGGGTCATGGCTTAAGAGGATCGTTGTAAACAAGGCAATCAATGTCATCAAACGGCGAAAGACTGAGCGCTTTCCGGACGATGACAAATTTGATATACCTGAAGAGGAGTCTGCCGTCGAGGAGTTTCACTTTACCGTCGAGCAGGTGCGGGACGCAATTGAAAAGTTACCAGATGGCTATCGCTCGGTGCTTTCGCTCTATTTATTGGAAGGCTACGACCATTCTGAAATTGCCGAAATTCTAGGTATTTCAGAATCAACTTCGAAATCTCAATTTAACAGATCAAAGAAAAAGCTCCGGGAGATCCTGGAAGGAGGTAAGTCATGAAAAAAGAAACATTGGAGAATTTTGTGAAGGCCCACCGTGACGAGTTTGACCACCATACGCCGTCAGATACCGTGTGGCAGCGCGTTTCCCGTGCTGTCTTGGACGGACCGGAAAGATCGCTTTGGAATTCCGTTGGCATCTGGCGCGCCGCGGCCATTCTTTTGATGGGCGTTTCTGCTTTTCTTTTCTTCACCAGGCAAAACTCCCTTCCGTCCAAGGTCGTCGCTTCACAGGAGTTCAACGATGTAGAGTCGTATTATTCCGCACAGATCATGGAGAAGGCTGCGTTGATCTCCAATGAAGGATTGTTTGTGGACGATTCATTCACGCAGGACCTTCAAAAACTCGAGGCCATGTACGCTGTGATGGCTGAAGAGATGAAAAAACATACTTCTGAAAAAGTTAAGGATGCCCTTGTGCTCAATATGCTTGTCCGGATCGACTTAATGAATCAGCAGATCCAAAAGCTGGAAGAATCCAAGCAGAGGAAAAAGGTCGAGGCTATCATCTAAGGAAGGCACAACACGCCAAGGCATTAAGACCGCAAGCGTAATTGATCAGGAAGATTACAGCCTAATTCGTCAAGGATGTTATTCCTCGCTACGCGAGCGCGGGCTAATTTGGGCTTTGCATTTTGCCAAGCCAACTTGCAATTAAGATAAAGCTTGCAAATGTTGATAGGGAATAAACAATTCCGATTGTGGTATATTTCTTATACCCAATATGCTGGCGTGAACTGAAGTGATTGATAATCGTGAGATAGTAGGAGCCATTCAGAAAAATAGTTTCGACAAACGAGATACCAACCAATAAAAACTGTCGCAACCATGAACATGAAAAAATATTTTGGAACCATAGTTGCAAAATAACCTTGCGGGAAGGCGAATTTTAAGAACAATGAAGCCGTCAATGTATTGGTCGACAATAGCAATGAATAAAAATTGGCAGCGCGACTTTCATCTTTTTCGTCGACACGGTTAATAAGTCTAAAAACCCGGTATAAGCAATAAAATAGTGTATCAAATAACCTTCTCATTTCAAGGCTTGTTCAAAATTGAGATTTATTCAGTTGAACACAAGCAAAACGCTCTTCGCGGTCTTTGCGCCTTGGCGAGAGGTGTATTTCTCAGAAATCCTCTTCACTCTTCAACTCAATCAGCTCCTTATTGGAGTCGAGTATTTTACCCTCTTCACACTTAAGTACGCGGTTGGGGAATTTTTTGATGAGGCCATAACTGTGAGTGGCCATCAGGACCGCGGTGCCGCTCCGGTTGATCTGTTGGAATACTTTTAAGATGCCGGATGAAACCTCCGGATCCAGGTTTCCTGTTGGCTCATCTGCTATCAAGATGTGCGGCTCATTGAGCAATGCTCGCGCGATCACAACGCGTTGTTGTTCGCCGCCCGAGAGTTGGTGCGGCATTTTCTTTTCCACCGAGCCCAGCCCGACCTGCATCAACACATCCACAAGTCTGCTTTTCATTTTCACGGTGTCGCGCCATCCCGTTGCACGCATCACAAACATCAGATTTTCCGCAACCGTGCGGTCGGAGAAAAGCTGAAAGTCCTGGAAGATGATCCCGATCTTTCTTCGCAACAATGGAATTTTGTTTCCGGATATTCCACGAATCGTGAATCCTGCAACGCTGATGTCTCCCAGGCGAAGAGGAAGATCCGCGTATAACGTCTTTAACAAAGATGACTTGCCGGATCCAGTGCGTCCGACCAGAAACACGAAGTCACCTTTTTCGATGTCGAAACTGATATTCTGAAGGACAGCATCGCTGCCCTGGAATATCGAGGCGTCTTTTACACGAACAACAGGATCAGAAGAAAACATATCCCGTAGTGCTGGTCAAAATTGAGAATTGCGGCGACCGGACAATAGCATTAGCCATTTACTTTCTTGTGATCCGCGAGGAACTTCGCTAAACCGGCATCGGTGAGCGGATGATTCAGCAAATCAGTAATGACCTTTAAAGGACAAGTAGCAATATCGGCGCCGATCTCAGCGCATTTCAGCAAATGAATGGTGTGACGAATGCTGGCAGCCAATATTTCTGTCTTGAATCCGTAATTATCATAGATGAGTCGAATCTGTGCGATCAATTCAATTCCATCTTGCGAGATGTCATCCAATCGTCCCAGGAATGGTGATACGTAGGAAGCGCCTGCCTTGGCCGCAAGAAGTGCCTGTCCACCGCTGAAAACGAGTGTACAGTTGGTTCGAATACCTTCAGCCGTAAGTTTCTTGATTGCCTTCACGCCATCCTTGATCATCGGAGCCTTCACGACAATCTTCGAATCAATTTTTGCCAGTTCGCGCCCTTCCTTGACCATCCCATCGAGGTCAGTCGAGATCACTTCAGCACTGACGTTGTTGTCTACGATATTACAAATTGCCTTATAATGGGCCCTTATGTTCTCAGCACCCTTGATTCCCTCTTTTGCCATAAGGGAAGGATTGGTTGTTACTCCGTCGAGAACACCCAGATCCTGGGCTTCCTGAATGTCTTTAAGATTAGCGGTGTCAATGAAGAATTTCATGATGATTTATTTGAATAAGCGTTTAACAAAGTTAAGATTTTGAACCAATTGTGGGGCAGGAATTACCCCCTTAAACACCGGTTTTCGCGAGCGGAGTTCGGCCGGTGGCCAAAAAAAATGGCAAACCGAACATCGCACCGCTACAACCGCCTACCCTTGCTACCTTCCGGTCCTGGGGGAGTTCAGCAGGAGCTGGTCGTGCCGGCTTGCCGGGTGCAAAGATAATGCGCTTCGCCGATTTTGCTCATTTTGGGTCTCAGGGTTTTTTGAATAAATATCACGATGGGCTGAGACGTCATCACGGGCCATCCTTCCCTGATTCATTTTGCTCCTACGTCGCGGTAACTAATCTTATTTAGCTGAGTATACATTCCAATCGACCCCAGCAGCTATGTTCACAAACTACCTCAAGTCGCTTTGGCGCTACATTGCAAGGAATAAGGGCTTCACACTTATCAATGTTTCTGGTCTTGCAATTGGTATGCTTGCATGCATGCTGATCGCGCAGTTCGTCCTTCATGAATTGAGTTACGACAATTTCCTCGAACATAATGACCGGATTTACCGGCTTCAACTGGATCGGTACAATAAAGGAGAGATAACAACGCGCTGGGCATCAGGTGCGGCAGGGATTGGACCCGATCTCAAGGCCAATTTTCCCGAGGTGAAAGAATATGTTAGGATGCATCGGCGGGAGTCTACACTCTCTGCCGGCGAAGTGTTTTTTAAGGAGAAGGATGTGTATGCGGCATCGGAAGATTTCTTCAAGGTTTTCTCAATAAAGTTGCTCAAGGGAAGTGATTCATCTGTGCTGAAAGCTCCATTCTCCATGGTGGTGTCTCAATCCCTGGCGAAAAAATATTTTGGTGATGTCGACCCGGTGGGCAAAACCATTCGGAGCAATGGTCGTCGCGACTATCATATAACTGGCGTCTTTGCAGACTTGCCTGCGAATTCGCACATGAAGATCGACGCGCTCGTTTCATTCAGCAGTCTCATCAAAGCATGGAACGACCCAATTTCTTCCTGGCAGTGGGATGGTTTTTTGACGTATGTATTGCTTGAGGACGGGATAGACGCGAAAGCTTTTGAAGCGAAGCTTCCCGCATTTGTTGAGAAGAAAGAAGGAGAGAACCTGAAAAACGACAACGCCGCCATGGTGTTTCACCTCCAGCCTGTAACGGGCATCCATCTCGATTCGGATTTCATAGGAGAATTTAAACCGAACGGCAACAGGCAATCCGTCTATTTCCTCACGGTTGTTGCCATACTCATTCTCATCATCGCCTGGATCAACTATATCAACTTGTCAACTGCCAAGTCCATCGAACGCGCGCGTGAGGTGGGTGTTCGAAAGGTTATGGGAGGGTTCAGATTGCAATTGATCCAGCAGTTCCTGACAGAATCTTTGTTACTGAACTTCATTGCAATTACAATCGCTGTGGTCGGGACAGTACTTTTAACACCCTGGTTTGCAGATCTCACAGGCCGCGTTATTGGCTTTGAACTTTTTCTGGAACCCATGTTTTGGATCACATTGGTTGCTCTTATTGGCATGGGGGCTTTGCTCGCCGGGTTGTATCCCGCGTTCGTTCTGTCATCGTTCAAACCATCTGAAGTATTGAAGGGTAAATTCAGGAATTCCGACAAAGGTGTTTGGCTGCGGAAGGGTATGGTGGTGACACAGTTCGTTGCGTCGATCACCCTGATGGTTGGTACGTTTACTGTGATCACCCAAATTAACTTCATGCGTGACCAATCACTTGGCGTAAACATCGATCAGACTTTAGTTATCAATGCCCCAACCGTCACAGACTCCACCCAGCGTCAGAAGTACCAAATATTTAAGAATGAGGTATTGAGAAATGCCCAGGTCATGTCGGTGACGGCTTCGTCGTCCGTGCCGGGGAGTTCACCCGATGGCAACGCAGGAGGGATCAGGAGATTGAGCCAACGCCCCGATGAAGGGAATCAATACGGGGTAATTGAAATGGATGGATCGTTTGTCACTGGCTTCGGTTTGAATGTGGTGGCGGGGAGGAGCTTTTCTGATGACATGCCTTCAGAGGAAAAGAGCGTAATGTTGAACGAATCCGGTACACACCTGATGGGTTTTGCCAAGCCGGAAGATGCCATCAACGAGCAAATCAATTTCTGGGGCGATACGCTAAGGATTGTAGGCGTCGTCAAAGACTATCACCAGGAATCGCTGAAGAAAGCTTTCGATCCGCTTGTGTTTAGATATGCAAAAGCGCCAAATGGATATTATTCAATCCGCTTCAATACATCAACAATCAGGGAATCCATTTCGAAGTTTGAATCGACCTGGGCACAAGTGTTTCCTGGCAATCCATTCATCTATTTCTTCCTGGATGATCACTACAACATGCAGTACCGTGCGGATAAACAATTCGGAGATATTTTTGGCCTCTTTTCAATGCTTGCCATCTTCATTGCCTGCCTGGGCCTGTTCGGATTGTCATCCTTGACTGCAATACAACGTTCAAAAGAGATTGGAATCCGAAAGGTCCTCGGCGCATCTGTTTCAGGGCTGCTTGGACTTATCAGCAAAGATTTCATCGTCCTTATTGGAATCGCGATGGTGTTGGCGATTCCAGCAGCAGCGCTGATCATGCATTCCTGGCTACAGGCATTCGCAAGTCGAATACCATTGTCATGGTGGCTTTTTTTGCTGCCCGGCGTCATGGTCACCATCATTGCTATTGTGACAATAAGCTTCCAAACGATGAAAGCTGCAATGGCCAATCCCGTAAAATCGCTACGAAGCGAGTGAACCTACTGCGTACGTTTGTGAATGATATTTGTTCGACTGAACACCCATTTTTTTAAAATAAAAAAGTGAATAACCTGATAGGGGGTGTTCCCGTTCCAAGTTGTCTGTAGGAAAAAACATAACAACACCTACAAAAAATCAACTTGTATGAACAAGAAATTGCAAATTCTCACTGTCGTATTCCTCTCATTCATTGGCACGGGGGTGCGGGCGCAGGAGATCAAAACAATCTTCAACGAATCGAATAACTCACAACGACCAACTGGCTATGGCGCCATCACGAATCAATTCACAATGATCCGTGGTCAATACGCAAACATGGTCGGAGCGTACGGAGGAGTTTATCTGAACAACAGATTCTTATTGGGATTCGGTGGATCTGGCGTTACAAACAATATTCCGGTACCTGCTGAGTTCACTGCCGATCCGCTGCGGAATCTTAGCTACATGTATGGACAGTTTGGATTGGTAACTGAGTATGTTTTGGCATCTGACAAAGCATTCCACGTAGCGTTCAATATGTTTGCCGGCCCAGGTTTCACCGTGCAGTACGAGCGCTATGGCTACAAGGATTTTAACTTTTCTGATAAAGGCGTCCGCGACGAAAACTGGTTCTTGGTGGCTGAACCTGGCGTGCAACTGGAGATCAATTTGTTGAAGTGGATGCGCTTCAGCCCGGGTGTTTCTTACCGCGCAGCCTTTGGCAGCAAAGCCGCTGGAATGACCGACTCCGACATCAGCAGCATCAGCTACAACGCGACACTGAAGTTCGGTAAGTTCTGAGAAATATACGGCAACCAAACCTGCCTGGCAGGGATGTGGAGCTCGCAAAGAGTAAATTGATCTCTCTTTGCGGGCTTTGCTGTCCTGAGCAGAGCGAAATGGTGCGTGGAATATTTCTTAATCAATATTGGGGGAGGTCTTCCGCCTGCCCGGAAGTGGATAACCAGCTTCGATACAACTTTTTTCAGTTTCAGTTCATCATAACCACAGATCAGCGCATCAGGGTTTAAGGTGCAGAGTTAATGATGGACTTTAGGAGCGTATAACCAACGCTTCTCCACATGCTTCGAAATTATCTGAAAATTGCATTCCGGTCGCTGCTCCGGAGCAAGACTCACTCAATCATCAATATTCTTGGACTTGGACTGGGTATCGCAGTCTGCATGCTGATTGTACTGTTTGTGCGCGATGAATGGACATTTGACGCCTTTCACGCAAAAGCAGACCGCATTTATCGGGTTTATGCACGCGAGGACTGGGGAGAAAATCAACAATTCTTTTCTACCACGACCCCTTTTCCAATGGGACCCGCTCTTAAAGAAAATTTTCCAGATGTTGAATTACAGGTGCGTTTTAATAACCTGGGCACGATCGTCCGAGTGGGAGAGAGCCAGTTTACGGAAACGGTATCAATCGGTGGTAAAGACTTTTTCAAGGTTTTTGATTTCAATGCTGTCTATGGCGAGCCCGACAAGGCGATGGATGATCAGGCAAGCGTCATATTGACACGTAACACAGCCCTCAAATACTTCGGCAAGGTTGACCCCACTGGAAAAGTCATTTCGATACAACAAGGTGAGAAGTTTGAGGATTTTACGGTCAAAGCGGTGATCGAAGACATCCCGACCAACTCAAGTCTTCGGTTTGGCATTCTCATATCGGATTTGAATTATCCCAAATTATACAATGAGCGAACGCTGACGTCCGCGTGGTTCAATATTGCACCCGAAACTTATATCCTGTTACGGGAAGGCGCTGATGCGAAAGTCATCCAATCCAAATTTCCGTCCGTCTTCAAGACATTATTGGGGGAAGAGCGATTTAGCAAAAGCAAATACGCTCCCGGCCTTCAACCTATGACCGACATTCATCTTAACACAGCCTATCCCGTTGGCATCGCGCCAGTCAGTAGCCCAAAATATGCGTATATCCTTGCGGCAATCTCGTTGCTTATTCTTTTCGTGGCCTGTATCAACTTCGTGACCCTCGCTGTCGGTCGTTCGATGAAGCGTGCAAAAGAAGTTGGTATCAGGAAGGTAGTAGGAGCAGAACGACGGCAGTTGATCTTCCAGTTTATTGGAGAAGCAGTGATTGTAACCGTGACAGCCTTGATAGCGGGGGTTGTACTGGCTATTACCGGACTTCCATTGTTCAATGACCTCGCAAACAAGCAGCTTGTCCTTCGTCCCGACTTGTTTACGCTGGCAACTATGGCGTCGCTGGTTGCAGTGATCGGGGTCATTGCTGGCAGCTATCCGGCGTTTGTGCTTTCTAATTTCAAGCCGATTGCGATCCTGAAAGGAAAAATTCAATCCGGAGGGAGCAAGCAGGGAATGCGCAAGATACTGGTGGGTGTTCAACTGGTGTTGTCGATATTTCTTATTTCCAGCACGCTAGTGATGAGAGATCAGCTCGAATTCCTTCAGCACAAGGATCTGGGATTCAACCGGGAGCAGGTAGCCGTTGTTCAATTGAATACTCCAAGGACGGGTAAGCTTGCTGAAAGAATAAACGTAGGGCTGCAAAAGGGCGAACAGTTCAAAGTCGAGCTGGCCAAAGTGCCGGGTATTGCAAGCGTCTGTGTTTCATCTCATGATTTTGGCAATGGAGCGTGGACAGGCGCGGGATACACCGACGATGTTGGTGTTTATCGCACGTTCGCGATCAATATCGTGGATGAAAATTATATCCCGTCGATGAAGATTCAGATGGCGCTCGGTCGTCCCTTTAGCAAAGAGAGTACTAGTGACGCACGGCGCGCAATTATCGTCAATGAGGCTTTTGTCAAGGAATACGGCTGGAAGGATCCACTTGGAAAAAAAATACCTGGTAAAAATTTTGCTGATCATGAGATCATTGGTGTAGTTAAAGATTTCAACTATGCTTCTCTCTATTCAAAGGTCGCGCCTTTGGTGATGGCAATGGATCCGTCTCTTCCGACGAGCGGCATTGAAAATATCGACATCGATAATTCACCTTTTCCAAAGCTTATGATTACCCTGCGGCCGGGCGACACACAATCGACGATTGATGAGATCAAATTGGCCTGGGACCGCCTTACAGGCGGGGAAGAGTTCTCGTTTGATTTTGTTGATCAGGCGCTGGCAACACAATACAGGAACGATCAAAACCTGGGTAAGATCGTGAGCATTGCAACGATCCTGGCCATGGTGATCGGCAGCCTGGGATTATACGCGCTTGCTTCGCTTGCGATGCAGAATCGTACGAAAGAGATTAGCATCCGAAAAGTGATGGGGGCCTCTGAGCAAACGTTGCTAGTGTTGTTATCGAAAGACTATGTATTCCTAATTGCCGTCTCATTGTCGCTTTCTGTGCCGCTTACCTACTACGCGATGGACACTTGGTTGCTCACCTTTGAATATCGCGTTGGCATTGGATGGACAGCGTTTGCGCTCGCGGGTGGAATTTCCCTTCTCGTGGCAATGCTTACTATCAGCTATCAGGCCGTCAAGACTGCCTGGACCCGGCCGGCCGAAACATTGAAGTATGAATGATGACAATTTCGAACGACCGGCTGTTAATTCTCATACTGGATGTGGGATATTTTTTGCGCGCCAAGTTTCGAATTTGACAACCCAATAGCTGTAGGGATTTGTTGACCTTTCAAATATATCATTATGATAAAAAACTTCATTTCGCCGGCATTGAGAATGCTTGTGAAAAATCGTTGGCATTCGCTCATCAATGTTGCCGGGCTGACGTTGGGGATCACCTGCGCCATTGTAATCTTTGTCATTGTTCGGTTTGAGTTAAGTTTTGACAAAGATCACTTACATAATGAGCGCATCTATCGTATTGTCACCGAACGGTCTCCGTATGGTGAAGTTGAGTATACAGCTGGCATAACTTATCCTTTGCCGGAGGCCCTGCGCCAGGATTTTCCTGATCTTGAATATGTTACCGTCGACGATGCAAATACATCGGAGCCTGTTTTGGGCGTCACCGCAGCGGATGGCTCCGTGAAGTTGTTCAAGGAGAAAAAATTTACTTTCGCCGATCCTGACTATTTCAAGATATTCAAATATGAATGGCTCGAAGGAGCACCAGATCGTGCGCTAAACATAGAAAAGTCGGTGGTACTCACTGCATCTGTAGCCAGGAAGTATTTTGGAAGCACACCCGCAATGGGACAGGTTCTTTCATTCAACAACAAATACCAGGTAACAGTCTCGGGCGTTGTTCAGGATCCACCGTCAAACAGCAGCTTGCCCTATGATGTCATTTTTTCGACTCGGCTTGGCGCTGATGCACATGCCTGGACGAACTGGGGATCAACTTCGTCAGGTATAAACTGTTATGTCCTGCTCAAAGAAAATGTATCGGCTGCGGATTTTGAGCGGAAGCTGAAAGGGTGGCACATGAAATATTTTATTGGTGATGACAAACAGCAAGGTGAGTCAATGAACTATTTTTTGCAGCCGCTCAGGGAAGTTCATTCAGATACCCGCTTTAGCACGCACGGACCTGAAACAGTTTCAAAAAAGACGTTGACATCGCTTTCGATGATCGGATTGCTGCTGCTCGTGACTGCCTGCATCAACTTCATCAACCTGAACACAGTTCTTATTATCAATCGATCAAAAGAAGTCGGCGTCAAGAAAGTACTGGGTGGCAGCAAATTTCACCTTGTTACTACTTTTCTGGGCGAGACGTTCATCATTACCCTTGTTGCCCTGATCATATCGGTCGGACTCACGCCATTGTTTTTGAGTCTGCTAAAGTCATCTCTGGGCTATTCGTTGAAAATTAATTTCCTGACAGACTCCATGTTGGTTCTATTTATGCTTTTGTTGCTTTTGGTGGTCACGTTGCTTGCTGGATTGTATCCGGGAATGAAGCTAGCCGCCTTTAAGCCTATTCGTGCGTTGAAGCAGAAATTATATGAAACAGGCGGCGAAGGCGTCAGCCTCAGAAGGATACTGATTGGCGTTCAAATCGTCACATCCCAGGCGCTGATAATATGCACGATAATTGTCGTAAGGCAAGTCGACTATTTCTCCAACCTTCCGTTAGGCCTGAACAGCTCTTCCGTCGTTGAATTTGAATTACCAACAAGAAAGTCGATAGACTTTAAATTATTGAAAGAGAGATTGAAGGCCATTCCCGGAGTCCAGGATGTCACCATGAGCAACACAGGCTCATCTGGAAAAGACACCTGGGGTGGCGACTATGAGGCAATTATAAAAGGAGAGATGGTAAAGGGCCCGGCGCAGGTGAAGTTCGCCGACAACGATTACTTAAAAACGTATCAGATCAAGTTGCTCGCCGGCAATGATTTGATTCCATCAGACACAGCCTATGCCTTTTTAATAAACGAGTCCGCAGCCAGGGCAATGGGTTTCGCGACACCCGAAGAGGCGATCGGAACCCCGTTGTCGATCTGGGGAAGAAAAGGACCGATCAGTGGTGTGGTCAGCGATTTTAATACCACTTCATTGCGGGATCCGATCGCGCCCACGGTGATAACAAGCAACCGGGGTAGTTACATGATGACGGCGATGCGACTGGAAACTGCGGACTTGCCAAAGACCCTCGGACAGATCGAGAGCACCTGGAAAATGACCTACCCGGCATTTGTCTTCGAGTACGCGTTCCTCGACGATACAATCAAGCATTTCTATGAGACAGAACAGCGCACATCGCGACTGATTATGATCGCTTCGGTCATTGCAATCATTATTGGTGCTGTTGGACTGTTGGGACTGGTTTCATTCTCGGTAGCCAGGCGTACAAAGGAGGTGGGCATTCGAAAGACGCTGGGAGCCAGTATCAGCAGTATCATTGCACTTTTCTCAAAGGAATTTATTTGGCTGGTTGTGATTTCATTCGCCGTCGCAACACCAGTGTCTTATCTGTTGATGAATCAATGGCTCGCTAATTTTGCATATCACATTCAGCCGGGCGTTATGTCGTTCCTTGCGGCCATGATCATGTCGGGCGTGGTGGTCCTGGGTACTGTGGGGGTGTTGTCTTACCGCGCTGGTGCTGCCAATCCTGTCGACGCCCTGAAGTACGAATAGCGGTGATTCCATAGGAACGAAAAACAGGCTTTGGCTGGCGATCAAATGCGAATAGCAGTGTGCGGTCGCGGACACAGCGATCACATAAATTGTTGGAAATCCATGTTTCCAGTCAGAAAAAGGCCTTGAGCCTTGGTATTATTCTTGGATGCCGAAACAGAAAACCAACCTATGATTAGGAACTATCTGCTCATCGCGCTGCGTAATCTTTACCGTCAACTTTCGTATTCGCTCATTAATATTTCCGGGTTGGCAATTGGCATGGCCTGCAGTCTCGTCATGTTTCTTTACGTCTACACGGAATGGAGCTACGACAAGCACTTTGCGAACGCGGAGAGAATTTATAAGGTCGGCGTCTCATTCTTCAACATGGGAAACTTCGCTGTGGGACCTGAAGTCCTGGGTGACGTGCTGCCCGCAGAATTCGAAGGGGTTGAAGCATTCACCAGGATAAAGCAATCGTCTGGTGTGCCAATCCAAATTTATGAAAGTATATTTCCTGAAACAGTGTTTTACACCGATTCATCTTTCTTTAAAGTTTTTTCATACCAATTCCTTCATGGTGATGCCCGCAACGCACTGGGTCATCCGGCGAGCATCGTTATTACTGAGTCAATGGCCACAAAATTTTTCGGTACGGGCGATGCAATTGGAAAGACAGTCCTCGTCGGAAAAGAGAAGCTGCCATTTACGATTACAGGAATTGTAAAAGACGACAACAGGAGCTCGCAACTGAAATCCCAACTTTGGCTTTCTAACGAAGGTCAGCGAAAGCATGATAAGATATGGACTTCGGCTGGGTACTACAGCTATGTGCTGTTGAAAGAAAATGTGGCCGTTCAAGAGCTTCATGCGGCCCTTGACCGAATCATTGAGAAGCATGTTTTTCCAGCGGCAGGTGAATTAGCAACGGGGACACTCGATGATTACCGGAATAGTCCGCTCTCCGTCAAGTTTCATGTCTTGGCACTTACCGACGTGCACATGAAATCAAAGTTGATGTTCGAAATCTCGCCCACAGGTAATGAATCCAATATGTACGCCTTTGCTGGCTTGTCGGTATTTATCCTCATCCTGGCATCTGTCAACTTTATCAACCTGACCACCGCCCGCGCTTCAAGACGGGCGAAGGAGGTCGGCATAAGAAAGGCCATCGGATCATCAAGAGGCAAGCTCATCACGCAGTTCACATTCGAGTCTATGCTTGTAAGCCTCGCAGCTTTGGTATTTGCGCTTGCGCTTGCTGAAGTATTCGTTGGCTTGTTTGAATTAGTCACTGGCGACAGATTGGTAAACACGCTCTGGGACAATGCCCCGAGGATTGTTGGAATGATTGTTTTTGCGTTGGTTGTCGGATTGGTCTCGGGGATCTACCCGGCGTTGTACCTCACATCTTTCCGACCCGTCCGTGTGCTGAAGGGAAATCTGACCGCGGGCAATAGTGGATTCTTCAGAAACGCGCTGGTTGTGTTCCAGTTTACTATTTCAATTGCCTTGATGATTTGTTCCGCAATCACGTTCCGGCAGATGAACTTTATGAAAACAATGGATCTTGGCTTTAAAGGAGATCATGTCGTTACCATCGATCAGGCTTCCAGTCTGAAACAAAATGCTGAGGCATATAAACACATATTGTTGCAGCTTCCAGGAGTTTCAAGCGCCAGCTATCATGCAGGTGAACCAGGAAGCAAGGCAATTATCACCGTAAATGTTTTTCAGACTCCGACCATGCCACAAGGTGCTTCTATCAGCACGTTTACAGGTGACCACGAATTTGTGGATTTCATGGGCTTCCGGCTTGTGAAGGGGAGAACATTTTCGAGGGATCTCGCGTCAGATTCGTCCGCGATTATCTTAAATGAAGCTGCCGTAAAAGAATTGGGATTGACTGAGCCAATTGGTGCTCAACTAGACCAAGGTCAACACGTGATTGGCGTGGTCAGTGACTTTCATTGGGAGTCCCTTCGAAATAAAATTGCCCCGCTGGCTATTGCCCTTGGAAAACCATATCAATTGGCAGTAAGGGTAGATCCGGATCAAATGCAGGCTTTCCTGAAAGCTGCGGAGATCGAATGGAAAAGACTCGTTCCCGGCGACCCATTCAAGTATCACTTTCTGGATGAGAATTTTGGTGCTCTGTTGAGGCAGGAGCGAATGTTTAGCAATGCGGTTGCATTTTTCACTGCACTCGCGATCTTTATTTCGTGCCTTGGCTTGTATGGATTGTCTGCATTCACCGCTGAAGAACGGACGAAGGAGATTGGTATTCGGAAGGTGTTGGGCGCCGCGGTGACCGATATTGTCAACATGCTAAATCTTAAGTTCTCATTGCTTGTATTCACGGCCATAGTCGTCGCTGTGCCCATTTCATTTTTCCTGATGAGTGGCTGGATCGAAGGATTCGCGTATCGCGCAGACCTGTCCTGGTGGCTGTTCGCTGCTTCTGTGGTTCTTGCAATGATCATTGCGCTGGTCACTGTGAGTTTCCATTCAATCAAGGCCGCTTTGATCAACCCCGCCGAAGCGTTGAAATATGAGTAATGACCGTTGAGGCTAAAGTCCACCTCGATGGGGCCGAATCCATAGCCCGGCATTAAAATACCGGGCTTTGGATCCCTTCGAAAAACATTGGGAAGTGCCGACCTGTGAGTCTCAGGTGTTACCCGGCACTTCAGTGCTGAGAATGACAATACGCGATTGTAAAATGCGGCTCAAGCCCGCCATTTGCTCTGGATCGTCCCGATTATTTTGTTTAGAAATTCTGCTGATTACTAAAACAAAATATAGACTAATCCCGTATATTAGTTTTACAAACTATATACAAATGGCGTCAAAAGAATACTTAGGAGAATTTGAGGAACTCGTCCTGACGATGGTGGGCATTCTCAAAGACGAAGCCTATGGCAATTCGATTGTCACGGCGATCAAGGAGCGAGTAGGGCGTGATTCAACGCTTAGCGCTGTGCACGTGACTTTGTACCGGCTTGAGGACAAGGGTTTGGTCAAATCAGCGATGGGGGGTGCGACGAATGCAAGGGGAGGCCGCCGAAAGAGGATATTCCAGGTAACGAATGCCGGACTGGCGATGCTGCGCAGCATGCAGACGGCACGTATGGATCTCTGGAAGCTGATCCCTCAGTTGAAGATGATGGTGGCGATATAGTTAATGTTCAATTCCATAGAAAATGAGCAGGGATCAAAGGCCCCCGCGATTTCCATTCCGTCTGATCGACTGGATTTGTCCTCCTTCGCTGAGCGAAGGGATAGAAGGGGATCTTGTTGAGCAATACTTCGCCGATCTTGAAAAAGCAGGTGGAGAAATAGCCGCTCGCAGACTGTACTGGAATACCTTACGATTTATTCGACCCGGAATAATTCTCAGAAACAAATTTTCAATCAGATTAATAGATACAATTATGCTGACCAGCTACTTTATTGTCGCCATCAGGAATGTGATGAAGAACAAGGTGTTCTCTGTTATCAATATCGCCGGACTTGGCATCGGGCTCGCGGCTTGTCTGCTCATATTTGAATTCGTCAGCTTCGAACTTAGCTATGATTCTTTTAACGAAAAGCTGGATAGGACTTACAGAGTCACCAACGACAGATCGCAGCATGGTAAGATCATTCAGCACGGCACTATCATGTATCCTACCATTGGTCCGACCATGGCAAAGGATTATTCTGAGATAGAAGCGTATACGAGGATGATGCCCATCGGCGAACAGACCATCAGAATCGGCGAAAAAGTTTTCCGGGGCAATGAGGCTATTGATGCCGATGAACATTTCTTTACTGTTTTTAGCTACCCGCTCCTTGCCGGAGACCGGGAAACATGCCTGAAGGATCGCTTTTCAATAGTTCTCACCGAAAAGCTCGCGCGAAAATTCTTTGATGTTCGCGATAACGATTTCACTCCGTTGATCAACAAACCGATCTTAATAGGCCTTGACAACACGTCATATAAAATAACGGCGATATGCGCCAACCCACCTGAAAATTCGACCCTGCGTTACGACGCGTTAATCTCTTATTCAACACTTATCTATCCGGAGGATTCGGGTGCTGACAACAGCTGGACCTGGTCAGACATGTATCATTACCTGGTGCTCAAGCCTGGCGCCGACTACAAGCAACTGGAAGCGAAGTTTGATGATTTTAGTGAACGCTACTTCAAGGGTGACAAGGTCTCCGGAAGTTTTGAAAAATTTTACCTGCAGCCGCTAAAAGATGCGCACCTCTATTCAGACTATGAATATGATTTTACAAGAACTTCGAATGGAAAGGCGGTGTGGGTCATGCTGATTGTTGCATTCTTTATCCTTTTTATTGCCTGGATAAACTATATCAATCTGACTACCTCCAAGGCCCTCGACCGCGCGAAAGAGGTTGGTTTGCGTAAAGTCATGGGTGCCTTCAGATCACAGTTGATCAAGCAATTTCTCTTTGAGTCAATTCTCATAAGCACCATTTCTTTTGGAGTTGCCTTCGCACTGGTGGCTGCGTTGCAAGCACCGTTCAACAATGTGATTGCCGCGCAACTTTCCTTTTTGAATATGCTCAAAGGCATTGATTCAACGACACTGATCGTTTTTGGGCTGATCATGGCAGGCGGTGTGCTGCTTTCTGGATTTTATCCTGCGTTTGTCCTCTCTGGCTATAAACCAGTTACGGTGTTGAAAGGTAAATTTCAAAGATCTTCGAGCGGGCAATTCCTGCGAAAATTCCTTGTCATTTTTCAATTCACTACTTCCGCAGTGCTGATTACGGGCACGTTTATCATATCGAGGCAGCTAAAATTCATGAACGAAGCGGACCTCGGGATCAATATCAAGGATACCCTGATCATTTCGTCTCCGGAGCTGACGGCGTGGGATTCAACCTTTATTCAACGCATAGAAAATTTCAAGCAGGAACTCACCAAGATCAATGGCGTTGCATCTGCGAGCACGAGTGGCCGGATTCCCGGTGACAGGCTCGGAAGGAATTTCAATATGGGGCTCGTCGGTCAGGCATCCAATGCGCGCTATACTTTCAGCTGGCTGCAGGCTGACTACAATTTCTTTGATACGTACGGAGTCCAGCTTGTCGCTGGCAGAATGTTTTTACCTACGGATCATAAAGTAAATTTCAGAGACATCAATACGATGATCATCAACGAAAAGGGCGTAGCGCTACTGGGAATTGGAAAGCCAGAAGATGCAATTGGCCGGGAAATAGGTTGGGGTGATTTGACGCGGCGGTTTACGATCATCGGCGTCGTTAAAGATTTTCACCAGGAATCCCTTAGAAATCCAATGGAAGCGATAAACTTCCTTCCGACCTATAGCACCTACGCCTCGACCTCAATCAGATTGAATAGCCAGGAGTCTCAGCGCATCATTGCAGACGTAGAGAAAGTCTACAAGGAATTTTTCCCTGGCAACGCATTCGATTATTTCTTCCTCAACGAACGATACAATCAGCAGTACAAGGACGACAACCGGTTTGAGGCCATTACCGGTATTTTTACAATACTTGCAATCATCATTTCAGTGATGGGTTTGATCGCTTTGTCTTCATACACCGCTATCCAGCGCACGAAAGAGATAGGAATTCGCAAGGTGCTTGGCGCGTCGCTGGCAAACGTTGTGGTCCTGCTTTCCACCGACTTCATGCGACTGATCGCCTTTGCCACGATTGCGGCCCTGCCGATCGCCTGGTTTGCCGGAGACCGGTGGCTGCAGGAGTACGCTTACCGGACTACGTTGAGCTGGTGGATGTTCGCTGTTCCATCTGTGCTCATATTGGGCGTCGCGGCGTTGACCATGAGCTTTCAGGTATTGAGGACTGCACGCACTAATCCGGCCGAGACTTTGAAGTATGAGTAGTAATATGTCTGGCATTGAACCACCAAAGGCAGCCCTGCGGTTTTTATCCTGGATCTGTCCCCGCAGTCTTTATGAGGGCATTGAAGGTGATTTGGTGGAACAATTTGAATTGGACGTGGAGGTCATGGGGGAAAAGATTGCGCGCCGGAAATTCACGAGGAACGTCATTCATTTCTTTCGGCCGGGAATATTTTTGAGAAGCAGGTTTACATACAGATTAATCAACACAGCTATGTTCGGAAGTTACTTTGTTATAATGATGCGTGCCATGAGGAAGAGCCTCGCATACTCACTGATCAATGTGATCGGTCTGGCGATAGGAATTGCATCATGCCTGCTGATCTTCAATTACGTTCGTTTTGAGCAAAGTTTCGATACGATGCACCCGGACGCGGGGCAGCTTTATCGCGTCAATCAAACCGCGATCTGGACACCCAATGGGGGTGTGATGACGTCCTCGGGTCCACAACTGGCACTTGCATTACAGGAGGACTACGCTGAAATAGATCAGGCCATCCGGATACATACGCCTGGCGATATGCTTGTGCGGTATACGTCAGGGAACGGGGAGGTGAATGCTTTTAGGGAAACTCGTGTGCTTGCAGCAGATTCGAACTTCTTTAGTTTCTTCGGTTTCAAATTGAAGGAGGGAGACCCGCGTACCGCTCTGGTCGGTCAAAATAAAGTGGTGATCTCCGATGAAGTCGCTAAGAAGTTTTTCGGAAACGAACCCGCCTTGGGCAAGACGCTTCTGTTTGGCGACGACGGAGTGGCCGTCGTTATCAGCGGCGTTACAGAACCGCAGCCGTCCAACATTCATTTTCATTTCGACTATCTACAGTCGATGCAGACGAACCCTTTAATGAAAAAGTTTGAATGGAGCTTCATCTGGTCACAGGTTGTTACCTACGTCAAGCTCAAGCCGGGTACTGACGTCGAGGCGTTGCAGGCAAAAATTCAATCCCTCGCCGAGCGGCGCATTAAGGCATCATTCAAAAGGATGGATATCGACTTTGATGATTTTGTTAAAGACAAAGGCGGGTGGCATCTTTACCTTCAGCCTGTAACTGACATCAGGCTTGGATCGGGCAAGATCTTCCAGCGATACGAAGAAGTTGGTGACAGAGCGTATGTGTACATCTTCAGTGGGGTAGCAGGATTTATTCTCCTGATTGCGGCAATCAATTTCATCAACTTGTCCACTGCCCGCGCGACAACGCGCGCAAAGGAGGTTGGCGTGAAGAAAACAATGGGTGCGGTCAAAAACTCACTGATTGCTCAATTCCAGTTTGAATCGATATTCATTAGCGCCGTTGCGACTGTGTTGGGTATCGGATTTACTGTTGTATTGAGGCCGATTATTTTTCAGTTCACGGGATTTGATCTTCCATCTTTTAACGGCAACTGGCAACAAATACTTGCATTGGTCGCGCTGCCCATTGTTCTTGGATTCATAGCAGGGTTGTACCCGGCTTTTTATCTTACGTCGTTTCAGCCGATACAGGTACTGAAGGGGAAGCTTGCAACCGGGATGAAATCAGGTGGTCTTCGCAATGGTCTCGTGACGTTGCAATTTACGATCGCAATTGCGTTGATGTCTGCGACGGTATTGGTATTTCAGCAGATCCATTTCATGCAAACAAAGAGCCTTGGATTGGACAAGGAAAATATATTGACTATAGAAAATGCTGAGGTGCTGGGAGCGCAGTTGGAGTCCTTCAGGAATGAGATAGCAGTCAAAGAAGGTGTTGTTGATGCATCGATTGCCACCAACGTACCGGGGCGCGGTTATTTTGAAGACATTTTCAAGGCAGATGGCCAGTCTGAAACTGTTCCGATTGGGCAGGCTAAAATTGACGATCATTATCTGTCATCCTACGGCATAACGATGGCGACAGGTAGGGCATTTCGGGCAGGAAGTGACGCCGATAGCACTTCGATCATATTGAATGAGAACGCAGCAAAGATCTTTGGATGGACACCGGAAGAGGCCTTGGGAAAATACATCGTCTATGCTTTTCCGCAGAAACTGGAAGTTATAGGTGTCGTTAAGGATTTTCATTTCAGATCGCTTCACGCACCAATTACCCCGATGATGTTCCTTGCGCTCAATTCAAACATGTGGGGCGATCAACGCGTCGTCACGGTGAAGTTCCGAACAGATGATGTTTCAAGGTTGATGGCGTCTATCGAACGCAAATGGAAAGAGCTTGCGCCGACAGCTCCTGTTGAAATAAAATTCTATGACGAACTGCTGGCACGACAATACCAGAGTGAGCAAACGCTGGGTCGCCTTTTTGCAGTTTTTGCATGCTTTTCGATTGGTGTGGGGATCATCGGCCTCATCGGCCTGGTGGCCTATTCGGCAGAGCAAAGGAAAAAGGAGATCGGGATCAGGAAAGTATTCGGCGCTTCTATCATGCGCATTTTCGTGATGATCAACAGCCAATACATCAAGTTTATCCTCATAGCGTTGGTTCTGGCGACACCGTTTGCCTGGTGGGGAATGACGCAATGGTTGAATTCATATGCGTACCATATTGAGATAACTCCTTTTGCTTTCGTTGCTGCTGGAATTGCGGAGATCTTGCTTGCCGTGATGTGCGTAGGATATCTGTCGCTTCGGGCGGCCACGTTGAGCCCTGCTGTGGTGCTCAAGGATGAATAGGTGCAAGGGATGCACTCCTTATCCAACCGGTCTTTTTTTGCTGCCGATATTCTCGTTTAGCTCAACCCCATATTTTCCAGGCTTGATTGGAGTTCCTATCACGCGGGCGTATTCGAATGTGACTGCTGCCCCGAAGTATAGGGTGAATGAACAGTAGAAAATGAACAGCAGGAGCAACGCCATGGTACTCGACACGCCGAATATCACTGCCATGTTCCCGTGTCCAAGGAACTTTCCAAGAAAGATCTCCCCTGTGGTAAAAAGGATACCCGTAAATGTTCCACCTGCGAGCGCAACGCCAAAAGAAATCCGGGCTTCCGGAAGCAATTTGAACACAAGGGAAAACCATATCGAGATGATGAGGATCGATATTAACCGTTGCAACGCAATAGTGATGAATGCATTGCTGTCAAATTCGCGGACGACATCGTCCGCGACAAATGAAAATGAGAAGAGCGTGGCTGCTATGAACATCATGCCAATTCCAATCGATCGTTCTTTCACTGAGTAGGGAAAAACCATGTCCTGGTTCCTTGCGATCTTCCAAAGTTGATGTATCGCTTGTTTGATTGCGTTCAACAATGTTGTGGCGACGAAGTAAAAGAACAGGCTGATCAGGATCGTCAGGATCGTATTCCTTTCCTGTGCTTCAAAATTGTCAACGATTGCTTGAATGTCGATGGCAGCACCCCGGCCCAAAATTCCCTCGATCGTTCGAAAGAGTTTTTCGCGCACCGTTATCTCCCGGAAGAATAGTTTAAGAATATCGGTGAGGATGATGAGGATAGGGGCTAGTGCAAATGTTGTAAAGAACGCGGTCGATGAGAAGAGCAGAAGGGGGTCGTTGTTCTTCAGTAATTTGTAAGAGTTCTTAAATAGCTCAACGAGTTCTCTGAGACTCAAAAGTCTTAACCCGCTTGGGTGGCTGACTACCAGAACCGATTTCCTGCTTGCCAAATGCTTGTGCCGTCGCTAAAGATTCGGCGACGCGCGGTTGTCGGGCAAATAATCGTGCCATCGACGTGATTTGCGTAAAAACGCCAAAATATTGGCCGAAACTCACTACCAGAATTCGGGATATCACTACATCGGGGGGCCACTTTTGGATGACCGGGTGCAACTTTCCCGTCTGTCCGTCGTCTAGTCACTATGATAAAAAACTACCTGACCGTCGCCATCCGGAATTTTCTCAAAGGAAGGCTTTATTCAATTATCAACGTCGTTGGGCTGGCAGTGGGATTAACGGTGTTCTTATTCATTACCGTATTTGTTTACCACCAGCTGAGCTATGATGGATTTCATCTGAAGGCTGACCGTATTTACCGTGTCGCCTCTCATCTTGAAATGGGGACGAATGTTGCGGAGATGACTGCCACTTATCCGCCGATGGCAGCCGCGATGTCTTCAACCTTTCCCGAGGTGGAAAAATCACTGCGGCTCTTCATGCAGTACGGAAAAGTATTCAAGAATGATGAGAAGGTCTTCACTGAAGATATACTATATGCCGGTCCGGAATTTTTTGACGTATTCTCCTTCAAACTACTGGCTGGAGATCCTGCGACAGCCCTTCAGAAAAAGGACCAGGTTGTATTGACGCGCGAATTGGTGACAAAATATTTTGGGGAACAGACCGATTTGAGTTCCGTCATCGGAAAATCACTGACAATCGATGGTAATGTAAGCGCGGTGACAGGTGTCATTCAGGATTGTCCTGAGAATTCCCATTTTCACTACACTTCCGTTGTGTCGATGGAATCTTCACAACAAGGGCAGGACTTGACCTGGAACAACATGAATTTGAGCACTTACCTCTTGTTTCGCGAACGTGTCGATGCAAAGCAAGTGGAATCCAAGATACCTGAAATGCTGATGAAGCACGTGCCGGATTTTGACAAGTACGAGGCAAACGGCGTTGTCGTAAGGTTCTTCCTTCAGCCCCTGCGGTCCATTCACTTGCACTCCAATCTGGATGGTGAATTGAGCCCAACGGGAAGTATTGTCACGGTCTATATACTTGGGTCTATCGCCGCGATCGTGTTGTTGCTGGCATGTGTCAATTTTATGAACCTAACGACGGCAAGAGGTGCTCGCCGCGCCAAGGAAGTGGGCATCAGGAAAGTGCTTGGATCAAGTGCGGTCCAATTGGTAAGGCAGTTTACTTTTGAAACGATCCTGATGGTGGCGCTTGCGACGGTGCTTGCATTGGTCTTGCTCCAGGTATTTCGTTATCCATTCGTCATGATGACCGGTGAACACCTTTCTTTCGACCTTCTTGTGCATCCCGGGTTCATCGCTGCATTGATTGCCTTCACAATGTTGCTTGGGATTGCAGCCGGTAGCTATCCTTCGTTTTACCTTGCAGCATTCAAGCCCGTTGATGTGCTGAAAGGTAAGCTCCGCTCAGGAATGAAAAGCAGCGCCTTGCGGAATGGTTTGGTCGTTCTTCAATTTGCGATCTCTATCGTCCTCATTACTTGCACGATTGTGGTCCAGAATCAACTTGGGTTCATGCGCGCAAGAAAACTCGGATTTGATAAGGATAACCTTGTGTTGATCAACAATGCCAACAAATTGCCAAGTGTTTCCGCCTTTGAAAACGAGTTGAAAAATAGTAAAGACGTCGTCTCAGTCAGTCACGCCCGGTTTAGGCCTATTGGAAATTACGACGGTACTTCTGTTTCCACTGAAGATGACAGGGCAAACCAACGCCTGTTGAATATGAACTATGTCGGATATGAATATTTCGACGTCATGAAATTTCAACTGCAGAGTGGGCGCGGATTCTCACGTGATTTTACGGATTCCATGTCACTGGTGCTCAACGAAACCGGAGCGAATTATCTTTTCGGCGGCAACCCCATTGGGAAGAAGGTGTATACGGATGATAAAACTTACTACACTGTGATAGGTGTTGTCTCTGACTTCAATTTCGAGTCGTTGAAGAATGAAGTGAAGCCGTTGATGTTTTTCCTGAGGGAAAAGCAACAACGATTTATGCATGTGAGGTTAGCGCCAGGAAACCACATCGCATCGATCTCGGCCATTGAAGCTATATGGAAATCCCAGCAAGCAGATGTACCCTTTACATATACATTCGTCGATGACGATTATGCGGAATTGTTTAAGGAGGAAGCCCGCCTTGGAAACATCTTCAATGTATTCACGGGACTGGCACTCTTCATAGCATGTCTTGGACTGCTGGGATTGGCGGCATTTAGTGCCGAGCAACGAACTAAAGAGATCAGCGTCAGAAAGGTTCTGGGAGCAAGTGTTCCGGGAATACTTATTCTCCTTTCGAAGGATTTCGCAAAACTTGTTCTGATCGCTGTGGTGATCTCATTGCCAGTCGCCTACTATTTGATGCAGCAATGGCTTGATACATTCGCATTTAAAACCACCATCAGTGTCGTGAGCCTTTCAGTTGGAGCCATTTTGACACTGACACTGGCATTGATCATCGTTAGTATGCAAGGACTGAAGGCCGCCCTGTTGAATCCAGCGGAGACCTTGAAATACGAATAGCACAGCGAGCTAAATAGCGTCGATCATACGCTGGCGCTGGCTGCTGTCAGGCAGTTTTCCCATGGCAGCGCCGAGGTTGTCTACAAGATGAGTAAGCCTGGAAGTGCCAGGAATCGCGCATGTGACTGCGGGATTGGATAGAATGAATTTCAGAAAAAACTGCGCCCAGCTTGCGCAGTCAAATTCTGCGGCCCACGCCGGCAAGGGCTTCCCTTTTACTTTTTGGAATAATGCACCTTCTTCAAAGGGGCGATTTACGAGCACGGCAACCTTTTTCTCCTGCGCGAAGGGTAACAGCCTCCTGTCGGCGTTGCGATCCATCAGGTTGTAGTTCACCTGGATAAAGTCAATGGGTTCATCACGTATGATTCCGGCAAGCGTGTCGTGAGTACTGTCAAGGTAGTGAGTGAGCCCGATATACCGGATTTTTCCCTGCTCTTTCCAGGCACGTAATGTTTTGATGTGCGTTTTCCAGTCAACCAAATTGTGGATCTGCATCAGGTCCATTTGCTTTCTCCTTAAGAGCGCGAACGATTCATTCATCTGACGGATGCCATTTTGTTCGCCGCTTGTCCAGACCTTTGTGGCAATGAAGAGCTTGTTGTTGAGATTCGCCTTTGTTGAAAGATCGCCCACAACTTTTTCGGATGCACCGTACATGGGTGAGCTGTCAATGACCTTGCCGCCACGGCTCATGAAATTCTCCAGCACCTCAATCAAAGGTGAGCGCTCTGCGACCGAATCGCCAACGTCAAAAGTGCGCCAGGTTCCCACGCCTATAGCGGGAAGCATTTCACCGGAGGAAGGTATTGATCGTTCAAGCAAGGTATTTTCTTTAAAGTTCCATCCTTGGATCCCAGTAACGAAACCGAGGCTACTGATCGTATTGAGGCATTCGCGTCGTGTCATGGCGTAGATAACGAAGGTATGACATCGCGGTTTTTAAAATTCATCTCAACGGCGTGCATCAGCTGGTTTTTGATGAGTGATTTGTAATTCAATCACCTTTCAGGCCGAATAGATCAATTGAGCTCGCTCAGGGCCACCTTTATGCCCTTCGATTCTATAGCAAGGAGATGACGCGTGACGACGTCCTCAATGCCGGTGATCCGGGTGAGGTCTTCATCCCAAAGACCGGTATTTGCCAGCACTTTTGATGCAATCTTTTCAACGGGCAGATTTTTCCACGCTTCCCTGAAGAATTCAAGAATCTCCTGGCCGTCATTCAACGGAATACTTTCATTGCCGACCGTGCCTTTATAAAAGCGAATCAATGCCGCCATCGAGAAAAGTAATTTTTCCGGTGGCGCCTTTTTGATTGCCGCGAACTGCACAACTGACGGCAGTACGCGCACTTTGAATTTTGAAATTGAGTTCAACGCGATACTAATCAGCTCATGTTTGATGAACGGGTTCTGAAAACGCTCCATCACATCATCTGCAAACTGCGTGAGCTCGCTGGCCGGAAGATCCAATGTTGGAATGATTTCTTTATAGACAACATCGCGCAGGTATTTGCCTACCGCCGCATCGTTTACTGAATCGCGCACCGTCCTGAGACCGCTCAAGTATGCTACCGGAACCAGGGAGGTATGTGCACCGTTCAGGATCCGGACTTTCCTGGTTCTATAAGGAGTCAGATCTTTTACAAACTTGACGTCGAGTCCGGCCTTCGCAGCTGGGAATTTATCCTGAAGAAAATCTGGACCTTCGATCACCCACAAGTGGAAGGGCTCCGCCATCACTACAAGCTTGTCTTCATACCCCGCCCGCGCTTGTATTTCGCTGATAGACTCTTTCGGGAAACCAGGCACGATACGGTCGACTAGCGTATTGCAGAACACAAAATGACGCTCGATCCAGTTCTTAAATTCGGCCGGAAGTTTCCATAGCGCCGCATATTCAATGATCGCAACCTTAAGTTTTTCGCCGTTTTTATCGATAAGCTCACAAGGCATCACTACCAGTGCTTTCCCCGGGTCACCTTTGAAGAATTGGTAGCGACGGTAAAGGAATACAGTAAGTTTGCCTGGAAATGTGCCTGGCAGTGTGTTAGGATTATTGTCGGTATTGCTAAACACAATGCCTGCTTCGGTTGTATTGGAAACAATGAATTGGAGATTGGGATTTTCCGCCAATTGCAGAAACGATTCAAAATTTTCAAATGGATTGACGACGCCTTTGACGCAGGGGATCAATGTGGTTTCCTCAGTGGGTTGACCTTTTTGGATCCCATTCAATACGAGATGATAAAGACCATCTTGTTGGTTAAGTGCGTCACCCATTCCATTCGCAATGGGTTGAACAACCTGAACGGCACTGTTGAATTCAGTCTTTTCATTCATCACATGAACGATCCAGTCTGCGAAAGCGCGCAGAAAATTTCCTTCTCCGAACTGCAGCACCCGCACGGGACGGGAAAGGGGCAGGCCAGCTGATTCTCTGTTGAGTTTTTTCAACATGATAAGATTGATAAATTATTTTTTACGAAGCGACGAGCCCCTGATAATAAGCTCGGGCTTCAGAACGATCTTCTGAGGAATGAATTTTTTCGTTTCGTCTGAGATTTCCTGGAGAAATATTTCGGCAGCAGCATTTCCCATACGCAGACTGTGCTGGTCGACCATGGTGAGTCCGGGTTCCGTGACGGAAGTGAATGGCTCATTGCTGAATCCGGCGAGTGCAACCTGGTCGGGGATCTTAATTCCTTTTTCTTTTAGGATCTGCATTGCGCCAAGAAGTCCATACGCACTGGCAGAAAACACGGCATCCGGAGGTGTCGCCAACTTGAGCAGCTGCAACATTCCGTTTCTTCCGTCTTCCAGCTGCAAATTATTTTCGACCACCAATGACTCATCGTAGGGGAGGCCGTTGGCAAGCAATGCCTCTCTGTATCCACGCAGACGCTCTTTATATATAGAGATCTTTCTTGTGTTGGTAAAATGCCCAATTCGTCTGCATCCTTGTTGAATGAGGTGCTCCGTTGCCTTGAATGCACCCAAAAAGTCATCGATGACAACGTGACTCACCTCGAGCTCATCATTGGAGCGGTCGAATAAGATCAATGGGATGCCTTTTTCCTTGACTTTCAAAAAGTGATCGAAGTCAACCGTTTCTTTACCGTAAGATGCGATGATGCCATCTACACGGGCGTTGAGCAGGGCTTCCACGGTGGCAATCTCTTTTTCGGCGTTGTCATAGGTTTGGCAGATCATCACATTGTACTTCGACGCATTCGCGATTTCCTCGATGCCACGCACTGCCGATGAGAACATGGTGCGGTCAACAGTTGGAACGATGATCCCAATAATGTTACTCCTGCCATTGCGCAGCGCCGCCGCAATATGATTGGGCTGATAGTTAAGCTTGCGAGCAGTTTTCAGCACATTTCGTTTGGTCTCCGCGCTGATTCGGGGGTGATCTTTTAAAGCACGAGAAACCGTCGAAGCTGTGATATTCAACTTCCTGGCAATGTCGTGTATTGTTGTCCGGCCTTTCACACTGTTGAGTTTCGTATTCCGGGTGTTATTTAAGATCATTCAAGTTAACGCCATCCATGTCGCCGTAGTCAAGGTTTTCGCCAGCCATTCCCCAGATGAAAGAGTAGTTGCTTGTGCCCGCGCCGCAGTGGATGGACCACGGAGGCGACAGCGCGACCTGGTTATTCTTAACCCAAATATGACGGGTTTCGTCGGGCTGTCCTAAAAAATGACAGACCATCTGACTATCAGGAACTTCAAAGTAAAAATATGCTTCCATTCTACGGTCGTGGGTGTGGGGTGGTATCGTGTTCCAAACACTGCCTGTCTTAAGCTCGGTCAGTCCCATCTGCAGTTGACAGGTTTGAACCACGCTTCTTACGATAAGTTTCCTGATGGATCTATTATTGGATGTCTCCGCTGATCCGAGGTTTGCCGTTTCGGCTTCCGAGAGCGCGATCTTTTTTGTGGGATAAGCCATGTGCGCAGGAGCGCTGTTAAAATAAAATTTTGCTTCACCACTCGGCGCCTTGTTGAACGTAACTTCTTTCACACCGCTCCCCACGTACAACGCATCCTTGTATGCTAAATCGTATTGCTTGCCATCAACTGTTACCGTCGCTGCAGCGCCGACATTGATGATCCCCAGTTCACGCCTTTCGAGGAAATAGGCTGACTTCAGCTCACGGAAAGTCTCAAGCTTGACAGACTTTGTTACGGGATGAACACCTCCGACGATCAATCGGTCATAATGTGTGTAAACACACGTGGCCTCGTCCTTTATAAAAAGCGTCTCGATCAGAAATGACTCACGGATACGCGCAGTGTTATAGTTCCTGAAATCAGCAGGGTGGACGGCAAACCGTATTTCGCTCATAGGGGGCTAAATAAGTGTAATCGGTTGCGCAATATAAACCAAAATCGTTATGTAGTCGATTGGGGAAAATGAAAGGTTGGCTGCCAAAACTCCGGCAAAGGGCCATTTTAAATAATAAATGAAATTTATTTGCGGATGCCCATGAACCTTATTAATATGCAATCGATTGCGCTTAATGCTCTTGAAAATGGCTATTTTGAGCTGATTTAGCGGTTTTTGAGCCCTCGAATCGGCCTTGAAATGAAACCTGGGTATCTGTTAAGGCATTATTAATGCAATCAAGTTTAATAGGTTTGACGGTTTAGAGTAAAACTCCCTGTGGTCATCAGGGAGTTTGCTTTTAATTGCGAAAGATGACAAGACCGCTCCTCGCGATATCATTTTGGATCAGCATCAGCATCAATGTGTTGGGCCAGTCGAATCCTTGGGACCAGGTTTCAAAAATCGAATCTTCAATTCAGGTTCCGATCTTCCCTTCACGTGAATTTCAAGTAACGGAATTTGGCGCAATTGCCGACGGCAAAACCGATTGTACGACCGCATTTGCCAACGCCATAGCTGCCTGCAATGCCGCTGGTGGAGGACATGTCACGGTTCGTTCAGGAGAGTATTTGACCGGACCTATTCACTTGAAAAGCAATGTCGACCTGCACCTGGCAAAAGGAGCGGAGATCCTGTTCAGCCAGGATACAAAAAGGTATTTGCCCCAGGTGCTGACTCGCTTTGAAGGCATTGAGCTCATGAACTATTCTCCATTAATATATGCCTATGATCAGCAGAACATCGCCATCACCGGCGAAGGGATTCTCAACGGTCAGGGTGACGCTACCCATTGGTGGCCATGGAAGGGCAAGTGGGAAGATAGTGAGCGCATGGGTATCAGGTGGAAGGAAGGCATGCCATCCCAGCATGCGGCTAACAACAGGTTAAAAGAGATGGCAAAGAAGAATGTGCCGGTCGCCGAGAGGGTATTCGGCGAGGGTGATTATTTGCGCCCAAATTTTATTCAGCCGTACAAATGCAAAAATGTGCTGATTGAAGGTGTGACTATTAAAGATTCTCCGATGTGGATTATTCATCCGGTCCTTTCTGAGAATATCACGGTTCGCAATGTCAAAGTGGTTAGTCATGGTCCAAACAACGACGGATGCGATCCTGAATCGTGCAAGAACGTGCTAATCTCCGGTTGTTTTTTCGACACAGGCGACGATTGTATCGCCATCAAGTCAGGGCGTGATGATGATGGAAGAAGGGTCAATGTTCCCAGCGAAAATATTATCGTGCGCAACTGTACTATGAAGGACGGGCATGGCGGAGTTGTTATTGGAAGTGAAATTTCTGGGAATGTAAGGAACGTGTTTGCAGAGAAATGCGAAATGAACAGCCCGAATCTTGATCGTGTCCTGCGGATCAAGTCCAATTCCTTTCGCGGTGGCATTGTCGAGAATGTGTTTATGCGGGACATTACAGTGGGAGAAGTTGCTGATGCTGTGGTTTTGATAGACATGTTTTACGCAGATGAAAAAGGCGACCACCATCCACAGGTGAAGAACGTGCACGTCACGCGAGTAAAGAGCAAGAAGTCGGTGTATGCGGTGAAGATTGGAGCGGAAGAGGAGTATCCCGCCGAAAATATTGTCATTGAAGACTGTACGTTTGATAATGTGGCGAAAGGAAATCTGGTCCAGGGCGCAAAGAATCTTAATCTCAAAAATGTGAAGATCAATGGAAAAAAAGCGCATTAACAGGATGTCAGACCGTCGTGGCGATTCTGGAACATTTATTGCCAACCGTTATGTTATGGTTCGATGTATTATAAGCATCAGTGTTTTGGTCATTCTGTTTTTCGCCGGGTTGGTGGCCAACGCACAGAAGCCAGGGAACAGAGTTGTAGTTTCGGTAAAGCGCAATTACACTATTCCTAAAACAGAATCGGTTCGTCTTGTCTTTGACTGGAATGAGTTAAAAAAGCGACTTCCAGGATTGAATGAAGACAACCTTGCAGTTATCGATCAGCACTTTGGAAAGCAAGTTGCGGCAATCATTACAACTGTCAAGCCAGAGAGAGTTGTATTTGATTATTCGTTTCAATCAGATGAGCCTGTTTTCGCTTTTATGGTCACCGCGGGTGGAACTAGTGGTGCTGCCAGGCGACCTGAAGCTGTTTCAACTGATCCAAAGTTCGAATTGAACTACCTGACTCCCTATGTCACGAAAAACACAAAGTCATTTGCAGATTTGCTCGCGCTGAGCACAATGCATACCTATCCCGATCAAAAAAATCTTAGCATCATTTCGCCAGGCAAATGGACTTACGAGTATGGTTTCTTCCTCAATGCCATGTTTGCGCTGTCGGAAAAAAGTAAAAATCAAGACTACCTCAACTATGTGAAGGGTTGGATCGACAACTTCATTACAGACGAAGGAAAGTTTAGGGAAGGCGTTTACAACCGCTCCGAGTATCGCCTGGATGATATTCTGCCTGGCAGGCTCGCAATAAGCCTTTATCAAAAGACCGGAGAAAAGAGGTACAAGGAACTGGCAGATCACCTTGCAGATCACCTTGCTCATCAGCCGAAGACGTCCGAGGGTGGTTATTGGCATAAAGAGATCTATCCATACCAGATGTGGCTGGATGGCATCTACATGGGCGATTTGTTTTCGATGCAGTATGCTGCTGCTTTCAACAAACCTGAAATGTTCGACGAGTCTGTCAAGCAAATAATGCTCATGTACAAGCACGCCTATGATCCTGCAACGGGATTGTTGTTCCATGGATGGGACGAGTCAAAGAACAAAGTATGGGCAAATCAGACTACGGGCGCTTCGCCTGAATTGTGGAGCAGGGCAATTGGGTGGTATGCGATGGCGTTGATTGAATGTCTTGATTATCTGCCTGCAAATCATCCCGAGCGGAAAAATATCGAAGCCATGTTCCAGAAGCTTTGCGCTTCGATTCGGAAATACCAGGACGGCAAAACTTCGCTCTGGTATCAGATTATTAACAGAGGTGACCGGCAGGACAATTGGATTGAAACGTCTGCCTCAGCGATGTTCACCTATGCGTTCGCCAAGGGCGCGCATAAAAAACTCCTGGACAAAGAATTTTTTGATTCATCGATCAAAGCCTACAATTCGCTCCTGAGCAATTATATGTACTCAGATGAACACGGCGATGTCCATCTCGACCAGGCCGTAAAAGTGGGGTCACTTAATATTAAGAATTCGAAAGGCGACTATGATTACTATATCAACTGCGAGCGGCGACTTGATGATTATAAGGGCCTCGCTGCGTTGCTGTATGCGAGCATGGAATTGAATAAATAGGTTTGTAATGCAGAAAGTTTCCAGATTTCTTTTTTGTCTTCTGTTCCTTGCACAGCAAGTAGCTTTTGCACAGGAACTGACCAAAGTTTCTGCTTTTCCAGGCGCCGAAGGTTTTGGCAGGTACGTAACAGGAGGAAGGGGAGGAAAGGTATTTATTGTGACGAATCTGAACGACAGCGGGCCTGGAAGTCTGCGCGAAGCCATAAAGAAAAAAGAGCCGCGTATCATCACGTTTGCAGTTTCAGGAACGATAGCGCTTGAATCTGATTTGAGTATCACCTACGGTGATCTGACTATCGCAGGGCAGAGTGCACCCGGCGACGGAATATGCATTAAAAACTACCCCGTCAAAGTAAGCGCAAGCAATGTTATCATCCGTTACATGCGGTTTCGTCTCGGCGACGAGCGCAAAGTTCAGGATGATGCGATCTCGGGAACACGCCAGAAGGATGTGATCATCGACCATTGCTCGATGAGCTGGTCAGTGGATGAATGCGCATCATTTTATTGGAATGAGAATTTCACCATGCAGTGGTGTTTGATTTCTGAAAGCCTTAACGCATCTGTCCACGACAAGGGAGTTCATGGGTATGGGGGGATTTGGGGAGGAAAAAAGGCTTCATTTCATCATAACCTTCTCGCAAGCCATACGAGTAGACTTCCGCGCTTCAGCGGGTCATCCACTACGCCAAACGGTCCGGAGGAGCTCGTCGACTTTCGCAACAACGTAATCTACAACTGGAGCAACAACAATACTTATGGAGGGGAAAAGGGGAGATATAACATGATCGGTAACTACTATAAGCCGGGTCCGGCAACACCGTCAAAGAAAAGTACATGGATCGTTAATCCCAGCTCGCCCCTTGGCAAATTTTTCATTACCGAAAATATTCTTTTTGGGAACACGCAAGTCACGAAGGACAACTGGAAAGGTGTAAAAGCGAATTCATTGGATTCAACCCGCGCGACCATTCCTTTTGAATCGGAACCAATTGAACAACAGTCGCCTGAGCAAGCGTTCGAGCTAGTACTTCAGCATGCCGGTGCAAGTCTGAAACGCGATCCAGTCGATGTGCGTGTTGTTGAAGAGGTGCGCGTTGGAAAATCCACTTCGGGAAAGAATTCGGATGGCATTATTGATACCCAGATACAAGTTGGCGGGTGGCCGGAGCTCAAGTCCAGCGCTGCGCCTGCTGATGAAGATCATGATGGCATGCCGGACTCCTGGGAGATCAGCAACAAGTTGAATCCAAAAGATGCTGCCGACGGCACCTCATATATATTAAGCAAGAGCTTCACGAATGTTGAAGTCTATTTGAACAGCCTCGTGAATTATCCTGGGAGATAATTGTGCAGGTGCGCCGTTCAATTGCCCACAAAGTCTGCGTATATATCTCACCATAAGATCATTGGGTCCGCAGCGTCAGAAAGCTGCATTTTTGAACCCGAGGGCGTTTTTTTGCCATTTTCGCGTAATCGATTGCCCATCTTCCCCTCACGCCTTTTGGTAGACTAAAAGCTTTAATTGAGTCTATACTGGCCTGTTATCAAAAAACTGAAAATTTACTTGGGCCCTTGAAAATTAACATTTAATATGCAATCGATTGCGCATCTTATCCATTGATACCGTTTGAAAGGGTCAAAAAGCGGCAAAAATGGCTTTCAGGTGTGTGACCAGGAACGATCAATAACCCAAAATAATCTCGTATGGATAGAATTATACGACCAATTGCAGTAGCAGGAGCCTGTTTCCTTATGCTGCTTGCTGGCATCCCGCAATTGAGGGCGCAGCAGGCAAAGAGGACGGTGACCGGCGTGGTGAAGTCGGAAGGCCAAACACTGCCGGGTGTGACTGTTGTTGAAAAAGGTACAAACAACGGTACAGTGACCGACGTGGACGGTGCATTTTCCTTGCCCGTCAGTGATGGGAGTACGCTGGTGTTTTCATTCATAGGAATGAAGCCACAAGAGGTACCGGTATCAGGTCAGACCACCATGAATGTTTCTATGGACCCGGACGTCACACAGTTGAATGACGTCGTAGTTGTCGGTTATGGAACGGTGGAGCGCAAGGATCTGACAAGCTCTGTTTCATCTATCAATGCGAAACAACTGGCGGACATTCCGATCAACAACGCAGGTCAGGCGCTTGCCGGTAGATTGGCTGGTGTTCAGATCGTAACTTCAGAAGGAACACCAAACGCCCAGGTTCAGGTACGCGTGCGCGGTGGCGGTTCGATCACGCAGGATAACACACCATTATATGTGGTCGACGGGATCCAGGTCGAGAACGCGTTATCCGTGCTTGCGCCCCAGGACATTGCCTCAATCGACGTACTGAAGGATGCGTCGGCGACAGCGATCTATGGCGCTCGCGGCGCAAACGGTGTGGTGATCATCACCACCAAGGGAGGCCGTGAACAAAAGATGCAGATAACTTATAACGGACTCGTGGGAATCCGGAAGCTCGCCAACAAGCTCAACGTCATGAACCCCTATGACTTTGTGATGTACCAGTATGAGCGCAGCCGGGGCAATACTTCTGCAGAGAATACATTCAGAAACACCTATGGAAATTTCAGTGACCTTGAGCTTTATAAGCAGGTACCATTTGTCGATTGGCAGGAGGAATCGTTCGGTCGTGTTGCCGTTCAGCAAACGCACAATATAAGTGTGACGGGTGGAAGCGCAAAGACACAATATAATGTGAGCCTCACGGCAAACGGAGAGGACGGCGTTCAGCTCAACTCAGATTTCAACAGAAGACTCATCACCACGCGCCTTGACCATAAGTTTACAGACTGGTTAAAGGCCGGCGCGAATTTCAGGTACAACAATACGGTAGTGAATGGTGCCGGCACATCCACAAGCGGATCGTCGTCGACAAACCGTCTTCGCCAAAGCGTTCGGTATCGCCCTCTGTTATTCCCTGGACAGGATACCGATACATATGACCCGAATTATGCGCAGGAAACCAATTCGAACAGCTTGTCGCTCGTGAACCCGGTGCTGCTGGCAACTGCGGAATACCAAAGGGACGTATCGACAGTGGTGAATGTGAACGGCTACATCGTCGTTGATCCGACGCCTTACCTTTCATTCAGAAGCTCACTGGGATATGATGTAACAACCCGGCACGTCAATGCATTCAGCGATACCATCACAAACAATTCGAAGCAAAACGGTCAGGGTTTGCCAATCGCCGCCATTGACTCATCAAGACAAACTATTCTCAACAACTCCAATATTGTAACGTTTTCCCTTCACAAAATGAGTCAGCAGTTCGCCAAGCTGCAGAAGCTCGATGTGTTGCTGGGACATGAAATTTATCAAACGCAATTCACCACACACCATAATGAGACGCATGGCTTCCCGCGAGGCACAACACCCGATCAGGCGTTTTCGAGCATGGAGAAATACACACCTTTTACAAATCCCTCCTTTCCGACACAGGATGTTACAAGTCGTCTCCTGTCATTCTTTGGTCGGGCGGCCTACTCATACAATGACAAGTACATGGTGACATTGACGATGCGGGCCGATGGATCATCTAAATTTTCAGAAGGTCACAAGTGGGGCTATTTTCCCTCATCGTCCTTTGCGTGGCGATTGTCGAACGAGAAATTTTTTCAGGACATCCAGGCTGCTACGAAGATAAATGATCTCAAACTCCGTGTGAGCTACGGTCAATCTGGAAATAACCGGATCAATGACTTCTTATACCTGCAGCAATTTGAATTATATCCTCCGTATGAATTGAATGGGCAGCCCGTGATCGGCTATGGTCCGAAGCGGGATGGTGGTAATCCGGCCCTCGCCAACGCGAATCTCAAATGGGAGACTACGATTTCGAGGAACATTGGTGTCGATATCGGCGTGCTGGAAGGCAGAGCCCAGATGTCAATCGATATTTACAATAACACAACACAGGATCTGATCGTGAATGCTCCGATACCTACATCTTCAGGATATCTCAGTCAACTTCAAAACGTCGGAAGCACAACCAACAGAGGTGTTGAAATTCAACTGAGTGGTGTTCCTGTTCAGAACAGGAATTTCAGCTGGCGTGCCAATTTTAATATTTCATTCAATCACAACAACATTGACAACCTCGGACGCCAAAATTCCTTTCTGTTTAATTCTGGTTGGGCCAACAATTCCCCTTTTGATTACTCGGTGGCCGTGGGTCAGCCAACAGGTACGATTTGGGGTTTGAAGACCGATGGATTCTATCAGATCGACGACTTTAATTATGATGCCACAACGAAGAAGTACACCTTGAAGCCCGGCGTCGCGAACGATCAGACGATCACATCAATCGCCCCGGCGCCTGGCGTGATCAAATACAAAGACCTCAATGGAGACGGAGTCGTGAATGACAATGACCGGACCGGGCTCGGCAGTGCGAACCCAACATTTTTCGGAGGTTTCAACAACCAGTTCACATATAAAAACTTCGATCTCAGCCTATTCATCAACTTTCAATTCGGCAACAAGGTTCTCAATGCGAACAAGCTGGAGTTTACCAGCGGCTACACAACGAACGCAAACCTGTTGAGCATAATGAACAATCGCTTCAGGAATGTCAACGCAGAAGGGCAGGTAGTCACAGACCCGGATGCATTGCGTGCGTTGAATGCCAACGCGACGCTTTGGACGCCGCTGCTCAGCGCAAGCTCATTTTATGTAAACGATTGGGCCGTCGAAGATGGTTCCTTCATCCGGATCAACAACGTGACGCTGGGCTATAACATCAGCAAGGAGGTCTTGCAGAAATTCAAGCTGACGAAGTTTAGAATTTATGCGACAGCGAATAACCTGGCAGTGTTCACGAACTATTCAGGATATGATCCGGATGTAAACACCAGGAGAGCGTCTCCTATCACTCCCGGAGTTGATTACTCGGCCTACCCGAGAAGCCGAGCGTATATAGTAGGTGTCAACATATCCTTTTGATCCCAAATGAATTCGATTATGAAAACAACAATAATCAACCGATATACACTCACGCTGCTCCTGACGGCAGTGTTTATTTCTTGTAAAGATTACCTGGAGGTACAACCGGTGACTTCAGTAGGCCCGGACCAGGACCCAAGCCGTTATTGGCATTTATTCCAGCCTGGGCGGCGACAATGGGTATGGCATTCGCCTGACTATGTATTATCCATACGACAGTGATGATATGATGGGACAGGGCGCAACCCCTTACCCCGACAACGAGCGCCGTGACATAGCACACTATAATGTTCAGCCAAGCAATACTCAGCTGGCAACGCCCTACAATCAATTGTACCTGGGCATAGAGAAAGCAAACATCTGCATCCATTACATCCCTTTGATGGACATGTATACAAATGGGACAGCAGATCAAAAGGCTGCCCTGCAGAGACTGTATGGCGAGGCCCTTACCTTGCGCGCGCAGTTCTATGCTGAACTGGTAAGGAATTGGGGAGACGTGCCGGCACAATTTGAGGCGGCAGCTTTTGAAAAGGATTTTTTCAAGGCGAGAACTGATCGCGATGAAATATATAAACAGATCCTTAAAGATTTGGCCGATGCATCGGCACTGGTGCCCTGGAGAAGCAAAGTAGCTGCTGATGAGCGCATCACGCAAGGAGCCGTGAGGGCGTTACGTGCACGCATCGCACTGGCTGCGGGCGGCTATTCTCTTCGTTCTGCAGGCAATTCAATGCAGCGTCCCAGCAACTACAAGGATTTTTATCAGATCGCTAAAGACGAAACTAATACCATCATCCAATCAGGTGAGCATCATCTAAATCCAAACTTTCAGGCAATTTTCAAGAATGGCATTGCCGCGCACACCCTTGATCAAACGGGAGAGATACTCTGGGAGATTGCCATGGGTGGCGGCAACAGTGCTCAGGGGGACAGCAAGCTTGGCTATTACAATGGTCCGCGAGTAAGTGGCAATGGTAACGGAGCATTAACCATCCTGCCCACATATTTCTATTCATTTGACAAGAGTGACACAAGGAGAGATGTTACCTGCGCGCCTTACGACATCGCCAACGACGGAACATATGCGCCAAGAACTTTGCCTAACATGGTTGACGGCAAGTTCAGAAGGGACTGGATCACGAATCCTGCCCCTTCTCCAACGTCAGCTCAGCAATATTTTGGCCTGAACTGGCCAGTCGTTCGCTACTCCGATGTCTTGTTGATGTATGCTGAGGCGGACAACGAATTGAACGGTGCGCCGTCGAGTGCGGCGATCAGTGCCTACGAACAGGTGAGACAGCGCGCATTTGGAGTGAATCCGATTGGAGTAACGCCAGCTGACTATGCAGGCTTCTTCACCGCGATCACCAATGAGCGCCTCTGGGAGTTTGGCGGCGAAGGCATACGTAAGTATGATTTGCTGCGATGGAACATGCTTGCGAGTCAGTTAGACAAGACGAAGGCAAGTCTCACAGCCATGGCAGCTTCACAGCCACCGTATAATAATCTGCCGACCACCATGTATTATCAAACAGGTTCGAATCCATCTACCGGGCTCGTCTGGAAAAATGACTTTTATGCGCCGTCACCGGTGACGCCGCCGGCGGGCACCACTGCTGTGACCTGGGTTGGATCAGGAATTGCGACGACCATCCTGACCTATTATGCGGTCTCGTTTACGCCGAACAAGAGTGAGCTTCTGCCACTTGCAACGAGCGTTATCGACTCGAATCCCAGCTTGAAACAGAATTTTGGATTTTAATCCTATAAACGCGAAGTCTAATGAAAGCACATATATTCAATCCAGCCAGGGTAATTCTGCTCGTTGTCCTGGTCTTCGTTCTTGGATGTAAGAAGGAGGAGGAAACGCTGCAGTTGTCGAGGAGATTCTCGCCATCGACAGTCACCGGGACGAATGGTGAAACGTCTGTGAAAGTGAGCTGGCCCTCCTCGTTGTTTACATTGCCGGGTGAAGCTACGTATGCAATCGACGTATCGAGAGATCTCACATTCTCTGTCGTGGAGTTTACGACAACAACGAGCGACCTTTCGGTTGTAATTACCGATGATAAAATCGCAGTGAAACAGGATTACTATGCCAGGGTTAAGGCGCTCGGCAAAGACGGTTCGGGAGACAGCAATTGGTCAGTGAGCACATCTTTCCGAATCACGGGAGAGCAATTCCTTCTTCCCATTCCGCCCACAGATATCATTGATGTAGGGGTGATTGTTCGCTGGAAGCCAAATCCCAACCTTACATCGCTGGTGTTGACGCCGTCACCCTCGGGCACACCGATAACTGTCTCCCTTACATCAACTGATTTGGCGGCGAATTCCAAAACGGTCATGGGGTTGACGCAATCAACCAATTATTCCGTGGAAGTATTTCAGGCGGCGAAAACAAAGGGGATTACAACTTTCAAAACGGTTCCCTCGATCACCGGCACAAACATTATCGATTTAACGGCAACTACCGGTAATCCAGCCTTGTTGCTAACGACACTCCAAAGCAATCCTCCTTCCGGCAGTGTTATCGTTCTGCGGAGGGGAGAGCAATATGTGATGACTGCATCCTACGCATTCAATGGCTCAATCAAGATCGTGAGCGCACTGGGCTTTGGTACCAATGTGGCAATTATACGCCCAACGGCAACATTCAATGTCGTCGCAGGATCCAATATAGACTCACTGGTCTTTAAAGATGTGATTATAAAAGGTGGGCGTGCCGCCAACGCGAGCTATACCAACGACTATGTAATGAACGTAAACACGGCGTCGATAGTGAAGCTGGTGCGAATTGATGGTTGTACCATTAAGATATTGCGCGGCGTGGTCCGGGGACAAGGGTCAGGCGCAGGATCGAGGTTTAATAATTATATTATAAACAATAGCGTTCTAGATAGCATCAATGACTTCTCAATAGCGGCGGTCAGCAACACCAGTGCTTTTGATAATATCAAGTTTACGAATACTACTTTCTATAAAAGCCTGAAGTTCATTAACCACAACGTGGCGGCACCTAATGGTCAAGGCTCACAGAGCGTCCTGATTGAGAATTGCACCTTCAACGAGGTCGTTTCTAATCAAACGGCAAACAACTACCTCATCGACTATAACACCAATAACGTGGCTGGTGGAATCACCATTCGAAATTGCATTTTCGGAAAGACCTGGGCTGCGGGGGGCACATTCCAGCAGCTCGGATTCCGCGCCGGGACTTCAACGAACCTCACGTTGGCGAATACTTATTCGACGTCTGACTTCACATTTTCGGGAAGTCCGCTCTCGGGCACGCTTCCGTACAGCGCTTCGTCCACGTCGCTGTTCACCGCCCCTGACGTTGGAAATTTCCTCATTAAGGACGCGGGCTTTGCGGGTAAGAGTACTGCGGGTGACCCGCGTTGGAGAATACAATAATGCTATAAGGCGCCCGTAGCCAAAATGTTTAGCTACGGGTTGCCTTATTTTTAATGCTTGCATGAGACATCAAAAATTGATCTGGATTTTGGTGGTGGGGTCGGTGGCGTTTGCACCTGCGCAAGAGAAGATCACCGTTTACCTGATCGGTGATTCGACAATAGCCAACAAGGAAACAAAAACGTTTCCTGAAACGGGTTGGGGCATGCCGTTTCAATACTTCTTTGATTCTACTGTCGTCGTCGATAACCGCGCGAAGAACGGCCGGAGCACCCGCACTTTTATTTCGGAAAAACTATGGCAATCGGTCTATGACAACCTTAAGCCGGGCGATTATGTCTTCATGCAGTTCGGGCACAACGATGAGGTTCCTGAAAAAGTTGGCAGCTATACACCGCCCGATGACTACAAGAAAAATCTTGTGAAATTCATTACGGAAACGCGCAATAAGAGGGCCATTCCAATTGTACTGACGCCCGTAACGCGACGACGCTTTAAGGATGGACAGGTACAGCAAACGCACCCCGAATATTCAAAACTGGCCGAAGATGTAGCGCGTGCTGAAAAAGTTTCGTTCATCGATCTCGATGCCCTGAGTCGCGAGCTGCTTCAGCAATATGGAGAAGAGAACTCAAAACTGCTGTTTCTTCAATTGAAGCCTGGCGAGCATCCAAACTACCCCGAGGGAAAAAATGACAACACGCACTTCAGTGAGCTTGGCGCGCGCGTGATGGCCCAGATCGTTCTCGCGGAGGTAAAGCGATTAGGACTCGATCTTTCGAATCACATTGTTAAGCCCGTCGCTAAAAAATGAGAGTCGCGTTGACATGCTTTGTTTTGCTTTGCTCGATGCATGTCTTTGGTGAGCAGGCCAGAATCGTTGTTGCCAAGGATGGAAGCGGTAACTACAAAACAGTTCAAGAGGCATTTGATGCAATACCCAGCGGGAACACGAAGCCGCTGACGATATTCATTAAAAAGGGTGTGTACAGAGAGCGACTCGTTCTCGACACTAGAAAAGATTTTGTCATCCTGGTCGGCGAAGACAGAGATGGCACCGTGCTCACCTTCGACAATCACAAAGGAACGGTGTTGCCCAATGGTGACACCGTGAACACATGGACTTCGGCCAGCTTCTTCATCTATGCGAATGATTTCCGTGCTGAAAAACTGACGTTTGAAAACAATGCAGGCTTTACAGCCGGGCAGGCCGTTGCTGTCTTTGCCCATGGCGACAGGCTTTCATTTTTTGACTGCAAGTTTGTCGGCTACCAGGATGTTTTGTTTTGTAGTGGTCCGGGAAGCAAACAATACTACCAGGATTGCTATATCGAAGGCACGACCGATTTTATTTTCGGACCCGCGACAGCAGTATTTAAAAATTGCCACATCCACAGCAAAAAGAAATCACACGTCACCGCTGCATCTACACCACGGGAGTTAAAGTTTGGATTTGTGTTCCTTGACTGCCGGCTCACCGGGGATTCAATGCTCAGAGACGTGACGCTTGGACGCCCCTGGACACCGTATGCAAGCGTCACCTATTTAAGATGCTACATCGGACCGCACATCGCTGCAGAAGGTTGGAACAACTGGCGCAATCCCGCCAACGAGCAGACTGCCAGATATGCTGAATATAAGTGCACAGGACCCGGGGCTGCGGCAGAGAAGCGCGCACCCTGGACGAAGCAACTTACAGATGAAGAGGCCGCGACTTATACAATAAAGAATATCCTGGGAGAGTGGGGCGAGTCCATGAGGTGAAATGTAAAATGTAAAACACTAAATGTAGAATTCAAAAGGGTCGCAGCAATGTCGACTTTGTGTTCACGTGACCTATGACGATTATGCAAATTAGCTCCATGCCTTGGAAAATCAGATCGGTTGGTGCACGATAGGCGGGAAAATGATTTAAAACCGAATGATCTTTGATCCGATGTAAATGTTTGTCAAAACAATCAAGGAAAGGCCAATCAATGAAAGAATGAATGGTGCATTATCCCAAGAATTTTTCACTGTTCGGAATTTGGACGACCAATAAGCCCATGCCACGAAAGACACCAGGCTATAAAGGATAAGACACACGCTAATTAATGAAATCGCCCACATCGGTATAAGCAACGATTGGAAGTTTAGCCCAACAAGGAGTATTACGACGAAAAATGAAAGCCAAATCTTTTTCAGGCTCTGGTTCCTGTCACTCAATCCTATTTTAGCTAAAATATCAGGCCTCATTTCAAATGGTCCAAAGATAGCTTTACATATTAAATTTAGAGTTTACATTTTGCATTTCACCTACAAAGAAACGCCTCTCTTCCATGGGATAAAATCATCCTGCTGCAGCTCGACGGCTTTTGCGGTAACTCTTCCACTCGCGACTTCGATGATGAAATCCAGGATATCCTCGCCGACCTGATCGATATTTTTTTCTCCTGAAATAATCGACCCTGTATTGAAGTCGATGATGTCAGGCATTTTTTGCGCAAGCTTCGTGTTGGAAGAAACCTTGATGACTTGCGAAACGGGATTTCCCGTCGGCGTGCCGAGACCCGTCGTGAATAATATGATCTGGGCGCCGGAACCTGTTGTCCCCGTTGTGCTTTCCACATCGTTGCCAGGCGTGCACAGAAGATTAAGTCCAGGCTTCTTGATGTATTCGGCGTACTGCAGCACGTCAGCAACAGGAGCGGTGCCTCCCTTTTTTGCAGCGCCGGCCGATTTGATCGCATCAGTGATAAGACCATCCTTGATGTTGCCCGGCGACGGGTTCATGTCGAATCCAGACCCTGCTGCCACCGCCTGGTTCGAATACGCCCGCATCAGGTTCATGAAAAGTTCGGCCGAGTCATTTGACACGCACCGGTTGATCAATTCCTGTTCGACGCCGCACAGCTCGGGAAATTCCGAAAGTATCGTGCTGCCTCCAAGAGTGACTAATATGTCGGACGTGTGTCCGATTGCCGGGTTCGCGGAGATGCCAGAGAATCCATCGGAACCTCCGCACTTTAGACCGACCACGAGTTTGCTAAGTGGAGCAGGCTTGCGCTCTTGCTTGTTTGCTTCCATCAATGCAAGAAAAGTTTTTTGTATTGCCTGTGTGAGAAGATCTGTTTCTGTGCCTGCCTGCTGCTGCTCGAGAATGATTACGGGTTTGCTTCCCCTGGGGTCGAGCGCTTTTAGTTTCTTCTGGAGGATGTCTACTTGCGCATTCTGGCAGCCAAGGCTTAGGACCGTTGCTCCAGCAACATTGGGGTTGTGAATGTACCCGGCGAGCAGCGTGCACAACGTTTCAGAGTCTTGCCGGGTGCCGCCGCAACCACCTTCATGCAGCAGCATTTTCACGCCATCAATGTTCTTAAATATACGCGACGAGCCGTTCGTTTTATTTTCGTGGAGCGTGACTGTCGAAATCGAGTCAGCTTTTCCTGACTGATACAGTTTTACCAGGTCATTGACATAGTTCTTGTAGGGATCCTGCTTGCTGAAGCCGAGACCCTCTTCAAATGCTTTTTTTATCACGTCAACATTCCGGTTCTCACAGAAAACCAGCGGAACGATCAGCCAGTAGTTAGCCGTCCCCACCTGCCCGTCAGGGCGATGGTATCCCAAAAACGTCTTGTCTTTGAATCTGGAAACGTCCGGAGCTGTCCAATGATATTCTTTAGTCTTGCCGGAGTAGGGGGAAGCCTTGTGTTTGACGTTGTGTGTGCCGATCACGCCGCCTTTCGGGATTGCCTGTGTGGCTTTTCCTACGAGGATGCCGTACATCTTCACTTCATCTTCAACCTTGAGCGAGGTGTCAGTGAATTTGTGCTTCGCCGGCACATCGTTGGCAAGTGGAAACGTGTCATTGTTGTAGGTGATGCTCTCGCCGGCTTTGAGATCGGTGAGTGCCACAAGCACGTTGTCGGCGGGGTGGATTTTCAGAAATTTTGTTGACATACGGATAAATCAATTATATTGCGCAATCGATTGCACACGCAAGGTAGTAAAAAGTAAAAACTAAATGTCCTCCCATTTTCCACTCTTAACAAATTTACCTGGGAGGTATCGATCATTAATCGCCATTGGATACATTTGTTTACACCGCTGTGCTTCATTCAAAAGTTGCCAAAAGTTGCACAAAGGATCACTAAAACCAATAACTAAAAATAGAAATGAGTAAGGTCATCACATTTGGAGAGATCATGCTGCGCCTGGCGACCCCGGATTTCCTCAGGTTTGCACAAGCGACAGAATTTGAAGCCAGCTACGCCGGCGGCGAAGCGAACGTCGCCGTATCGCTTGCCAACTACGGCATTGACACAAGCTTTGTCAGCGCTGTGCCAAAAAATGATATTGGAGAGGCTGCCATATCAACACTCAAGTCAATGGGTGTCGGCACGTCCGACATTGTCCGAAGCGGTGACCGTCTCGGGATCTATTTCCTCGAGTCCGGCGCCGTGAGCAGGGGAAGCAAGGTGATCTACGATCGTGCCAACAGCTCATTCGCGAAGATCAAAAAAGGAGCGATCGACTGGAATAAAGTCTTCGAGGGCGCTACCTGGTTTCATTGGACGGGTATTACGCCATCGGTGTCTGAGGGTGCCGCTGACGAGTGTCTCGTCGCATGCGAGGTGGCAGCAAAAAAAGGAATCACCATTTCAACTGACCTTAACTATAGGAACAAGCTCTGGAAGTGGGGAAAGACTGCCGGCGAAGTAATGGAGAAGCTGGTCGCCCATTGTGACATTATCCTTGGCAATGAAGAAGATGCGGAAATGGTGTTTGGTATCAAGCCCCAGGGAGTTGATGTAAAATCCGGACATGTGGAGGGTGCAGCCTATGAATCGGTAGGCAAACAGCTCATGGCCAGGTTTCCAAAGGCGAAGAAGGTTATCATCACGCTCCGGGGTTCGATCAGCGCGAGCCACAATACATGGTCAGGCGTGCTGTGGGATGGAAAGAAACTTTTCGAAGCGCCGACATATCAGATTACACACATCGTTGACCGCGTAGGTGGTGGCGATTCATTTATGGGAGGTTTGATCTATGGTTTGATCGCCTATCCGAAAGACGACCAGAAAGCGCTCAATTTTGCGGTGGCCGCTTCCTGCCTGAAACATACGATCAAGGGAGATTTCAACCGCGTCACGGTTGATGAAGTTGAAAAGCTCATGACAGGAGATGGTTCCGGAAGGGTTTCAAGATAATTGTTCAAAGAAGATATGAAGACTTTTACAAGCGATGCGATTGTGTCCGCGATGAAGACATCCGGACTTGTGCCACTTTTTACTCACGATGACCCGGGTGTGTCAAAGGACGTAATTGAGGCGGCCTACGCAGGTGGCGTCCGGGTGTTTGAATTCACGAACCGTCGCGCGAACGCATACAACGTGTTTGTGGAGATGCTCAAGCACTTTGAAAAATATCCTGATCTGATGCTGGGCATTGGTACGATCATGGACGCAGCGACGACGAAAAAATTCGTTGATGCAGGTGCGCACTTTATTATATCGCCTATCCTGAAGCTCGAGATGGCGGATTATTGCCTCAAGAACGACCGGCCCTGGCTTCCAGGCTGCGCAACGTTGACGGAAGCCGTCACGGCAAGGGACCACGGGGCGAAGGTGATTAAGATCTTCCCGGGATCGGTACTTGGACCCGGCTTCGTGTCATCTGTCATGCCGGTGGTGCCTGATATGCAGTTGATGATCACTGGCGGCGTAGAGCCGAACGAGCAAAATCTTTCGGCATGGTTCAAGGCTGGCGCGATGTGCGTAGGGATGGGGTCGCAATTGTTTACCAAGGATATCCTCGAAACTAAAAACTGGGACAAGTTGAAGCAAACTGTATCTGACTCACTTGCGATCATTAAGAAAGTGAAAAAATAACCATCAACGACGACCGGATGCAAAGCACTATTAGTAAGATCGGAAATTATCGTTGGACAATATGTGCGCTGGCATTCGCTGCAACCACCATCAACTACCTCGATCGTGTCGTCATCAGTTTATTGAAATCGGATCTCTCCAGGGAATTCAACTGGAATGATGGTGATTACGCAAACATTGAAATAGCTTTTAAACTGGCGTATGCACTGGGAATGCTCGGTGCAGGTCGACTCATTGACAAACTGGGCACCAAACTGGGCTATTTCGTTGCCACTTTGCTATGGAGCATCGCTGCATTAAGTCACGCATTGATCACCAGCACATTTGGTTTTATTATGGCGCGACTCGCCCTTGGCGCCACCGAATCAGGAAATTTTCCTGCAGCAATTAAGACGACCGCAGAATGGTTTCCGAAAAGAGAACGGGCCCTCGCCACCGGAATCTTCAATTCAGGCACCAACATTGGCGCCATTGTCGCGCCGCTGTCAGTGCCATTCATTGCGGAAAACTGGGGATGGAAATGGGCTTTTGTTATCACGAGTTCTTTCGGTTTTATCTGGCTGATTTTTTGGTATTGGCTATATCAAACTCCCGACAAGGCGAAAGGACTCTCCAAAGAAGAGTATGATTACATCCATGCTGACCAGGCGGAGGTTGCCGATGACGCCGGCCCACGGATATCATGGCTGACGTTGTTGAAATTCAAGCAAACGTGGGCCTTTGTGATCGGGAAATTCCTTACTGACCCGATCTGGTGGTTCTATCTTTTCTGGCTGCCCGATTTTATGGAAAGTGAATATGGCTTGAAGGGTACACAAATGGCGGTTCCTGTTGCTGTGGTTTACACCATCGCAACTTTCGGGAGTATTTGGGGTGGGTGGCTGCCGTTCAAGCTGTCACAACGCATGGAGATATTCAAGGCAAGGAAGATGTCGATGCTGATCTATGCCTTTTTGGTGCTTCCCATTGTTTTTGCGCAGCTGGCAGGTGCGATCAACATGTGGCTGGTCGTGCTCGTAATTGGGATTGCGGCGTCTGCACACCAGGCATGGAGTGCCAACATTTTCACTACGGTTTCCGACATGTTTCCCAAGCGCGCGGTGGCTTCCGTCACGGGCATCGGTGGGATGTTTGGTGGTCTCGGGGGAATAGCCTTGTCATTGCTGGTTCAAAAAAATATGTTCGTGTACTATCGTAGCATTGGCGATATTGAAACAGCTTATTACATTATGTTCTTCATCTGCGGAGCTGCGTATCTCACTGCGTGGCTTATCATGCACTTTTTGGTGCCGAGGATGGAGAGGATAAAGATCTGATTTTCGATTAATATTCGTTGCCATGGATTTTCAAGAAGTAAGACTTCTTGCCTCGAAGTTTATGTTAATGATGTTCATCTTAATCATTGGCTTTTTCTGTGCACGTGCAGCCGATGAAGCCGATGATTTCCAACCCGGCTACATCATAACGGACGAGCAGGACACTTTGAAAGGATTTATATCCATCAAAGATCATAGCTATAATACACGCATTTGTGTTTTTAAGGAAAGGGAAACGTCGACTGCGATGGACTATTTCCCGGGGCAGATAGAAGGCTATGGCGCAGGCACCCGATGGTACCGCTCTTATGTGCGCAAAACAAAGGAGGGTGAGGAGAAAATGTTCCTTGAGGCCATATTGCGCGGGAAGGTGAGCCTTTATTTCTGGACAGATGTCTTTTTCATCGAACATGACCACAAGGTTGAAGAGTTGATAGAAATACATCAGGAAGTCAATCAGAGCGGAAGGGTATATCAGATCTCACGTCCGCTATTTCGCGGCACACTGCAAAGTGCGATGACTGATTGTAACTCGATTTTTCATGACATCTCAACATCATCGCTCACGCGAAGAAGCCTGGTTTCATTATTTGAAAAATACTACCAGTGTACGGGAGTCACAGCGACCCACACGACTTCGAACACGGGAGGAGGAAAGGTCCGGTTAGGCTTGGCATTGGGTGCGGCGTATGCTGAGTTGCATTCGACGGCAAACAGTGACCCTAACTATACCTTCCTGAGCGACGGCCCTCGCCCAAAAAGCGTGTCAATCATTCCCTCGTTGTGGATGGAAATATGGAATCCATCCATCTCAAGAAATTTGAGACTGAAGCTCGGAATAAATTATTACAATAATTCGTTCACGACCACCGAAGTGTCTGGTGGAAGGAGCTATGATTTTCGACTCAATGCCGGCGTGATTGAAATACCATTGCAACTGAAATTTTCGTTTACCGGAAAGGGAATGTATGCGAGCATCGGCGCTGCCCAAAGTTTCATCGCGACGTTTGATGATAAATTGGTCATCAGTTCTTATCCAGGGGGCGCACCAATTACAACAGCAACATATCTTGAGCCGAAGGGTGCTTCACAGTTTGTCTTCTCCGTGGGTTATGAAAGAAAATTTGGTGACAGGCTCATGTTTATTGAAGCCAACACGCGATTTACGAGCATGGCATACGGTACCGATACAATTACGGCAGGCGGGCAGGTGCTAAAAGGACCGAACTTTGATGCGAGGATATTCAGCCTTTCAGTCGGTTACCCGATTACCAGGGACAAAGAACCTTGATTATCTTTTGGACGAAATTCTTTTTTAGAATCCCATCACATGAAATTCGTTGTTATTCCAATTTTTCTGTTGCTGGCGTTGTGTTCTATCTCGTCGTTGTGTCAAACTTTTACACCCGGTCGTATCGAAGGAAATGATCAGAAAAAATCAGGTCTGCTGAGTTTTAATCCATACAAGGCAAAAGACAAAGTACTTTTCAAGAGTTCAAAAAACGACGTTGCGGAGGAAGTCAAAGCAGGTGACGTCGAAGAGTTTTATCTCGATCAATATAAAGCGAGGTTCGTTTCAATGACGGATACCACGACGAAGCAGACCGTCTTCGCGCAGGTCATCGCGGATGGAGCAGTCATGCTCGCCAACTCAGGGAACTCTTATTTTCTACGCAAGGGTGATAAGAGGTTGCAGATCAACTTTGCTTCCGACAAGAACAAAGCCAACTTGATAAGGGGTAGAGGCCTGGTGAAATACTTTCTTTCGGATTGTGCAGGCGATGAAATCGAAAAAAAGCTTGCAAATTTTTCTCCTTCATCGTTAAGGGCTGCGGTCGCGCGATACAATGAGTGTACGCAGTCGAATGTTATGGCTGCGCGTCCTCGTGTTGAATTTGGGTTGGTGGCGGGAGTAAGCATGCCTACTTTGACATTTGATCGGCCGGAGTATAATTATTTTGATGGACAGCCTGGCTTTAAAGGGGGCTTCATGATGGACGTAGTGCCTGCAAGATTTGAAGCGCGTATAGTGTTCAGTCTGCAGGCGGTCCTTCTTCAGAACAATTTCAAGGAGAAACCCAATTCGCCGCTGGCCCCCCTGAACATTGATCTCAATCACCTGACATTTAGGTTGCCAATTGCGGCTAAGTTTTTCTTTAAACCCGGACGTGAGGGATTGTTTTTCATGCCTGGACTCTCTCCGCTAATCGTGTTAAACAGTAACACGGATACCAACCTGATAAAATTTAATACAGCGGGTTTCTCCGGATTTGTGGGCGCCGGTTATGAAATGAGGATGCGTTCCGGTTTAAGAATAGTGTACACTTTCCGGTACGAAAATGATTTGATGCCGACAACCGTCAGTGGGGCCTTTGTGCCGTCAACGTCAAGAATGTCGAGCCTGCAGTTTGATGTCGGCATTAAGTTTTGATTGGTTGCGAACTTACATCCCGAACGTGCAATAATTCCCTTGCAAGTTTCTCAACCCGCACCTTAGCATCTTGATTCATTTACAAACAAGGAAAAATGGTAAAAATATTGATAATAAATGCGCTGTTACATGCAGTCAACTGTTGCGGGCAGGCTCCAACAGATTTAACTGTTGATCATATAAGGATAGATCACATCGGTCCAATTGACAAACCAATTTTATCCCTAATAATAAGTAGCCAGAAATTGACGTTGCCGGTTACTGAGTTGGCAATTAATGTTGATGCCGATATTTTTGTTCTCCTTTCCAACTATATCTCGGGTAGCAATGATCTAACAAAAAAAAAGGAAAATAATGAATTCGGCGTTTTCAGAATCAAAAAAGTGATCAACCATCAGTCGGTCGAACTTTTCACTCCTGCAAGAGAAAAGTCCGTGCATTTTTTTAACGACCTCAAAATCAAATTAAGTGGAAGTAGCTCTCCAAAGTTGATAGCCGAGATTGATAGGATACTTGATAGAATCGAAGGCGGTCGAAAGAGATAGCCAAGATGTCTACATTAGCGAAGCAACATTTGATTTTCCCACCACAATTCATTCCAAGCTAGTCCTGATATGGTAGTGCACCAAACCGAGAGTTGGTGGGGTTTGTAACAACCGCAAATCCCGACCAGCGTCCCCACGCATGTGTAACAACCGCAGATTTCCCAGCTCCTTCCCCTTGTCGTCAGGAATGTCAATCCTGCAGTTTGACATGGGTATCAAATTTTAATTATCATTGCAAATAACCTACCCTCATGAACTCCCCGAAAGTTTTTATCAATAGGTTCTCCCTGTTGCTATTTGTTATAATGGCGTTTCCTGGGATGCGTGCGTCTGCCGCTGAGGGAAGTTTTGAGAATGGTTATGTTGTGACACTGGCAGGCGATACCTTGAAGGGACTTGTGTTGATGGGAGATCACGCAACCAATGTGAAGCGTTGTGTCTTCAAAGAGACTGCGACAGGCTCCGAAACAAACTATGCCCCCGGCCAGATCCAGGCCTACGGGAATCTGGCCAACCGTCACTTTAAATCATTTTCAAAGTCATCACCGGAAGGGGAAGTCAAGGTCTTTATTGAACGTATCGTCCCGGGAAAGATCAGCCTTTATTACAACGATGAAGATTTCTTTATCGACCATGACGGTAGGATAGAGCAATTGATCGAGATCCAAAAGGAAATAACGAAAGACGGGCGAAGATACGTCGTCAAGCAGCCATTGTACCGGGCGACATTGCAAAACGCGATGAGCGATTGCCCGAAGATCTTTCCAACCGTGACGTCGATGAAGCTATCGGAGAAAAGCATCCTGGATCTGCTTAAACAATATAGTGAGTGTATAGGTGTTGCTCCGCCCGTGAATTCATCTCCGCGGAATAAACTTGCGGTCAGGTTTGGTGTGAGCGCAGGGGCAATGTTATCGAGCATGACGTGGGCGTCAAACAATTCACCTGATTACCTTTTCATGGACACAACTCCCGGTCCGGCCACTACTGTCTTCACGCCTTCATTGTGGCTGGAAATATGGCGTCCTGGCGTTAACAACAGGATTCGATACCGTACGGGCCTTAGTTATTATTCGGCAACCTATCATCAGTATCATGAGTCCACCTTGACAGGTCTCAGCCATGATTTCAATCTTGTTTTCTCAAGTATAGAACTTCCTCTTAACGTGAAATATTCTTTCAAGGGCAAAGGGCTTTACGTTTTTGGTGGCATAGCTGTCGGAAAAATTCTTACGTTCGACGACAAGACGACAATCAATACATATCCTGGAAATAGTTTTATTAAAGGAACTTCGGCCCTGGAAATGACTAACGTTCTTCTGCGATTCAACGGTGGAGTTGGATATGAGATCCCGGTCGGCCAACGATCAATTCTACTCGAAGCTGATTATCGGTTCAGCAGTAATATCACAAAAACCAGTACGGGCACTCCATCGGCGCACCTGGGAGGGGTCACTTTTACGCTTGGGGTACCGCTCACAAAGAGTAAAAAATAGATTGAGGTACCCACTTCAAAAAAGCAAAGACAAATGAAGGCGAGAAACCATCGTTTTCATATTTTTACCCGTTGGCCCGATCGATAAAAAAGTACTTGATTTATGCTGCGGCTTCTCTTGCCGTTGTGGTTGCTCTTGTATGGGGTGCCGCGGTCTTTTTCCGGGATGATCTCAGACTTAAGGCAGAGGCGACGATTGACAAGCACATCGATGCGCAGGTCGTTTTCAGTGATCTGAGTATCAGCCTTTTAAAGGATTTTCCCAACATCACCATAACCCTTCACGACCTCGTTGTAACCGGGAATCGCGAGTTTGCCCGTGACACGCTCGCGAAAGCCAGCGAGTTCGACATGGAGATCAGGACTTCCAGCTTGTTTTTCGGAAGGAAAACCGAGTTGAAGAGCGTCCATCTTTACAATCCGGTACTCGCGTTCAGAATACTCGAGAACGGTCACGAAAATTACGACATCTTCCGGGCGGACAAAGAGGATTCGACGACGACCACAGGCTCCTCCGCTTTGAACATCACACTAGACGAGGTGCGGATATCCGACGGACTAATCAAATTCAGCGACTTGCTCAGGAAGATGGAGGTGTCGTTGATTGATGTCGATCACCTTGGATCGGGCGATTTTCAAAAAGACCTGTTCGATTTCACCACCGACACAAAGATCGGCGAGCTGTCGCTGAGCTATGGAAAGATCCGTGTTATTGATCAGAAGGAAGTTGAAGTTCAGCTCGTCACGGAGATCAATCTGTCGCAACGCTCTTTGACATTAAAGGAGAATCATATTCGTGTAAACCATTTTACAGTCACGCTGGAAGGGGGTATATCGGTTTTGCAGGATGGTTATGATTTTGACCTGAGCTTCAATACCAAGAAAACGGACTTTAAAAATATCATTTCGCTCGTACCGGGGATATTCATGAAGGATTTCAAGCAGATCACCACAAAAGGTGAATTGGCTGTCAATGGATTTGTAATCGGTGAATATTCTTCAAACAACAGCCAGCTTCCACAGCTGTTGGCGGACTTTAAAGTCACGGACGCGATGTTTAAAATCGATACGCTTCCCGACCCGATCGAAAATATCCAAATGGAGTTTGTGATCAGCAACCTGCATGGGCATCCCGACAGTACTGTATTCGATCTTAAGAATTTTCAGTTCGACATGCGCCAACACGTGGTGAAAGGGCGTTTGCGTTTCCAGGGACTCGAACACTATAAGATTGATACCGACATCTTCGCTGACATCGATCTCGCCGAGCTTGAAAAAATGTATCCAATCAAAGGCATCGGGCTCAAAGGAGATGCAAACTTCGAACTGCGTGCAAAAGGGCCGTTATCTTTTGGAAAGAAAACAAAGATGCCGTCATTCCATCTCGACATGCGATTGAAAGATGGGAAGATGAAATATGATCACCTGCCCGCCGCCGTTGACAGCATCCAATTCCACCTTGTCGCTGACAATCCAACGGGTGACCCGGAGAAGTCCGTTTACGATTTCAAACGACTACACATGGATCTCGACAAGAATCGCGTCCGCGGATTCATGAAGCTGGAAGGTCACAGGAACCTCAGGGTCAAAACAGATCTTAAAATGGACCTGGATCTTGCGGATATTGAAACCATGTTTCCAATGAACGACATAGTAATGAAGGGCATAGTGAAAATGGATATCAAGGGCGATGGTGTGTACAATGATTCATTGAAAAGATTTCCTTCACTCACCGCGACGGGGGAGATCATAAATGGTTATCTCAAGACGCCTGGATATCCGGAACCGTACGAAAATATCCATTTCTCAGGGGAGATGATGAATTCGACAGGGCACTTCAAGGATACTCGACTCTCTATTTCCAGGCTTACCTATACACTTGAGGATGAGCCATTTGACGTAACAGGCACCATATCAGACCTGGAGAATTATAAGTACGACCTGAAGATCGATGGCAAGGTGGATCTTGAGAAGATGACACGTATTTATCCCGTCGCTGGTCTTTCGTTGAAAGGAATAATTGCTTCGCAATTGGAATCGCACGGGCAGTTGTCCGATATCGAAGAGGGCCACTATGAAAAGATCAAGTCGAAAGGAAAAGTCGTTGTCAGCGGATTTAGTGTTGATGGCGCGGCGTTCAAGCACCCCGTTGCAATTGATAGTGCTTCGTTCTTGTTTTCACCGCGCAAGATCATTCTTGAAAAAATGAGAGCGAGGGCTGGCCGCAGTCACATACTCCTTTCAGGCGACTTGTTTAATTATATGTCGTTCCTGACCAAAGACAATAAGCCGGTCAAATGTGATCTCAAACTAAAATGCGACACGCTGGACATGAACGAATGGTTTTCAGAACAGGTGGCAGTAGCGGCAAAAGGTGATTCATCGACGTATCGGGTGAAAATGAAGCAGGTGCCATTGAACCTCGACATGACGTTTGATTCTGAAATAGCCCATGTTTTTTATGAAGACATCAGGATCACTGAGCTGGATGGTGAGATCCGGATCAAAGATGGTGTGCTCACGCTGCACGAAACCGGATTTAACACGCTCAATGCGGAGTTCTCTGTGTCGGGAAATATCAATACCCGCGACATGAATCATCCGCAGTTTGACGCGGTGCTGGATATCAAAGAGCTCGATATCAACAAGGCGTACACACAAATGAAGTTGATCCGCGAGTTGTGCCCTTCGGCAGGAGATGCACATGGCTTGTTTTCGATTAATTATAAACTGAAAGGTGAATTCAAGGACGACTTCTATCCGAAAATGGAAACGTTGGCTGGTGGCGGCGAAATCCGTGTGGCCCACGCCCAAATCAACGGGATGAAAATATTCGAGGAGCTCAGCAAGGCTTCTAAAAAGTCGGATGTAAATGATCCGCACCTGCGTGATTTTGTAATGCGGTCGTCGATCAAGGACAATAAAATCTTTGTTGAGCCTTTCAGCATCAAGGTCTCAAGCTTCGGGGCCGACGTCGAAGGCATGAGTGAAATCACCGGTGCAATCTATTATCTCGTAAAACTGGAATTACCTCCTTTAGGTATTAAAGTTCCATTTCATGTTACGGGGACCTACGACAATCCAAAGGTCGTGATCGGCAAGGGACATTCACTCCCGGTTGATAGTGTCGCCAATTAAGATAATATCCTCATGGCTGGATTTGTGTGATATCCCCCTTGGCGGACTTTGCGTCTTGGCGTGGGGCCTTTAACTTTATTCTTATGTCAAATTATATCCACGGCTCGGAACCCGAAGAGCAAGCAAGGCTCGCTCAGCTCAATACGCTCATTAATAAACGCTGCCTCGATCTGCTTACCGTTAAAAATGGAGATCGCGTAATTGATATTGGGAGTGGACTCGGTCAATTCACGATTTCGATTGCTGCGATGGCGGGAGCGAAGGGATTTTGTCTTGGGGTAGAGCGGGATGGCAATCAGCTAAAGACTTCTCTCGACAACCTGAAAAGATCCGGGCAAACCAACGTTGAATTTCGGAGTGGCAATGCTGAGAATCTTGAATTGCGGGAGGATGAGTGGGGAAGTTTCGATCTTGCCCATACACGGTTTGTACTCGAGCACGTGAAAGATCCTGAAAACGTTGTATTGGGAATGGCAAAGGCAGTAAAGTCCGGAGGAACAGTTGTTTTGGTTGATGATGACCATGCCCACTTTGTCCTTGATCCTGAACCAGCCGGATTCAACACGGTTTGGCAAGCATATATAAGGTCATATGACCGGCTCGGAAATGATCCATTGATCGGACGCCGTCTCGCAAGTATTCTGCATCAATGCGGATTGCGTGATATTCGAATCAACGCCGTGTTTATGGGGGACAGCGCGGAGAGCCCAACGTTTCGTGCTTACGCAGAAAATTTGATAGGAATTCTTGAAGGTGCAAAAACGCTCATGGTCCGGCATGGCCTGATTGCTGAGCACACATTTAACGACGCGATTGCCAACATCCGAACCTGGTCGCAGCGTCCGGAAGCAGCTTTGTGGTACACGATCAATTGGGCTGCCGGCGTAAAACCTTGACGAACTTCACCTAGATTGACCGAAAACAAGGACAAATCGTGGCTCGTTAGTTTTTGATTTTTTCACTCCCATCAGCCAACCCCCAAAAGCCAGGAGCTTTCTTACGCTAGCTCTCTCAAATCGACGGGCACGACTCTTGAAATTCCTTTCTCCACCATCGTAATTCCGTAGATCACGTCGGTAGTCGTCATCGTGCGCTTGTTGTGTGTGACGATGATGAACTGTGAATCCTTGCTGAAGCTCCGGATGATGTTGTTGAATTTGTCGATGTTGGCATCATCCAGCGGCGCGTCCACCTCGTCGAAAATACAGAAGGGTGCGGGCTTGAGGAGATACATGGAGAAGAGCAGGGCAGTAGCGGTGAGGGTTTTTTCGCCTCCGCTGAGCTGGTTGATCGTGAGCGGCCGCTTGCCCTTGGGTTTCGCGATGATATCGATCTCGGACTCGAGAGGCCTTGAAGGATCTGTGAGCTTCAAATCGCAATCGTCACCTTCATTGAACAAAGACCTGAATACAGTAATAAAGTGTTCTTTGATCCTGCCGAATGCATCAAGGAACGTCTGACTGGCAACGCCTTCGATCTCAGCGATCGTGTTGAACAGTGACTCTTTCGCCTTGACGAGATCGTCTTTCTGAGCGATGATAAAGTCATTACGCTCTTTAATCTCATTATAAGCTTCCATTGCCATGGGATTGATCGGTCCCATACCATCGAGCCTTTCGCGAATCCGTGTCACGTCGTTACGCAGCTTTTCTTCGTTTGCTTCTGCCAACGCCGCCATTTCCTCCTCGGATGTCTGGCCAAGGATATCGTCCATGACTACATTGAACTCAACGGAAAGCCTGTCTTTAACAGAATTGAGCTCCATTTTGCTTTCATTGAGCTCGTTCTGAAGCTGCATGAGCAAGGTGTCGATGTTCTCACGCTGGTGCTGAATATTCTTCAGTTCTTTCTCGACCGTGTCGATCACACCGCGTGCCGCATAGTAATCTTTTTCAGCTTCATTGACGCCTTGCTCCATCTCATCTTTTTGGGCATACAATGCAATGAGCTCTTGATCACCGCTTTGGGTGCTTTCAAAAATGGTACGGATCTCGTCTTCATTATGCTTCAGCTCAACGCCATTGGATTCGATGCGCTGATTTCCCTGTTCCACAGCCTCCTGCTTGAAGCGGATCTCCTGCTCCAAACTCTTCACGCGGTTGGTCTGCTGATGGAAGAAGATGTTCTGCTCGTTGAAAGCATTTGACTTCTGACCCAGCAGATCGTTCTGAGCCGTTAGCTCGTCACTGAGTTTTTTTACGTTCTGATCGAACTCCTCAAGCTCAAGGAAAATGAAATCCGACTTTGGCTTGAGCTCGTCAAGCTCTCTTTGCAAGACGTTGATTTTTTCAACAATATCCTCACGACGTAAGTCGGCATTGTTGATCATCTCGGCGAACTGTTCTTTTTTCGTTTTTACCGAAATGTATTCGTCGTTGACCTGCTTGATAGCGTTTTGTGCTTCTTCGATCGCGACTTTAAGTGTATTCGTCCTCAACCGCTCCAGCTCACGCTGACGATCCAGGAGAGAATGACGTACATCTTCAAGTTTCTTGTTGAGTTCCTTGATCTCTTTGTCGAGCTTCTCAAGGTTCTTCGCCCGACCGATCTTCTTACCTTCGAAAAGTCCAACAGATCCACCCGAGAGACTGAACCTGCGCTTGGTATATTTTCCGGTTTTCGTGATGAACGTATTGTCATCGTCTGCCGGCAATTGCTTCAAGTCTCCTTCGAAGAAGTAAACGCGGTCGAGGATGAAGGCCATGAGCTTGCCATACTTTGGATCGAATTCTATGATCTGCGTGGCAGGGTAGGCATTCGGGTAAATGTTGATTGAGTTCGGAATGAACTTCTCAAATGCGTCGAGAATAAAAAAATTAGCTTTTCCCTTGCTGGCGTCGCTGAGAATATTGATCGCATCATAAGCTTCAGCCTCATGATCGACGATATAATAGTTCAGGTACGGCTCGAGGTAGTTCTCGATTGCCACACGATATTCTTCGGGACAGGTCAGGATGTCGGACAGGAGCGGAGCATTCTTTGTCCACTCGACTTTCTTCTTCAAGAACTTGATGGCCTCCGGGAAGCCTTCCAGGTTTTCGACGAGTGATTTTGTGAGCTGGTATTCGTTTTGGCGCGCGTCGAGCTTTCTTCCAGTTTCAGTAAGCTCTTCACGGATCATTTCGATCGTTTTCTCAAGCGAGCTGATGCGTGCGAGCACATCATTCTCTTCCTGCTTGATGCGCTCCAGGTCCTGGTTCTTTTCCTGGATCTCGCTCTGCAATACCACCAGTTTATTCTCGAACTCCACGAGGCTTGCGCTGCGCTGATGCGTATCGGTGGTAGCACGGTCTATCTCCTGCTTGAGGGAAGCGATCTGGATCTCGCGTATCTCTACGCCTTTGTTGATCTGGAAATGTTCTTCCTGCTTCGCCCGCTGTTGCTGCCTGAGGGCATCAACATCCACTTGCAGTTGTGCCGTAGTTACTTTCTGCGTTTCAAATTCTCCTTTGATCGACTCAACCTTCTGCGAGATTTCGGTAAGGATGTTGTTCGCTGAAAGTTCTTCTCCTTGCAGGCTCTGGATTGCAAACAATCCGCGCTCAGCGCTTTTCTTATCCTGGTCGATCTGGTCGCGTAAGCTTGAAGCACGGTCATTCAAAAAACGGAGGCGCTCGTTGTTGAGCTGCTTTTCGCTTTCACGCTGGCGAATGTTTGTAACATGATCATTGATAGCCCGCTGCCTGGTGGACAGCGTTTTCTCTTTGATGATGAGGTCGGCTTTTTCTTTTTCGATGGATGCTTCGTGCTCTGCTATCTCTGCGGCGAGCTTGACCTTCCGGTCGTTTTCTCCTTCAATTTGCGCGTTGAGGCTGTTGAACTTGTCCTTTTGCTTGTTCACAACAACCTTCGCCAGGAGGATGCTTTTTTCTTTATAGTCTTCTTTCGCCTTGTAATACGACTCGGTTTGTTTTGCCTGTTTTTCAAGGCTCTTCATGTTCTTTTCTATCTCGAACAAAAGATCGTCGACACGCTCGAGGTCGGCGTCGGTATCCTCCAGCTTCTTCAGCGTTTCTTTTTTTCTCTTTTTGAATTTCGAGATGCCGGCAGCCTCTTCGAAAAGAGTTCTGCGTGAGTTGTCACGGTCATTGAGCAGGTCATCCACCATTCCCAACTCGATGATGGCGTAGCTGTTCGACGCGACACCTGTGTCCAGGAATAAGTTGGTAATGTCTTTCAGGCGGCAAGTGACCCCATTCAATAAATATTCGCTTTCACCCGAGCGATAGAGGCGCCGGGTGATAGTCACCTGTGCGTATTCGGTGGGAAGGAGGTTCTTGGTATTATTGATGGTGAGAGAGACCTCCGCCATTTGGAGCGGTGAGCGTGAGTTGGTGCCGTTGAAGATGATATTTTCCATCTTCTCCGAACGAAGTGCACTTGTTTTCTGCTCGCCCAGCACCCAGCGAATGGAATCAACGACATTAGATTTTCCGCAACCGTTCGGACCTACAATCCCGGTTATCCCCTCATCAAAATTGATTACGATTTTATCCGCAAAACTTTTGAATCCCTTGACCTCTAATTTGGCTAACTGCATCCTCTGAAAAGTGATTGTTCTTTGTAATAAAGTTGGCAAAGATAGAAGGAAATCTGAATCGGAAGAGGTGTTTTTTTCGCACTTAAAGCTTCCCTTTAACAACAATTTCGACAAGTGGGTGGCGGTGAATATTTTGGTAAATTTGGGACGGTCATGGAGTTAAAAGTCATCATCTGGATCATAATTGGTTTGTTCTATCTCATTACGAGATTCAACAAAAAGAAGGCTGTGCCACCTCCACAACCGCGCCACGATCCGCAGCACGCCGACGAAAATCCCACAGAGCACAAGCCTATGACTTTTGAGGAGCTGCTCAAAGAGATCGAAGGCTCCAAGCGCGCAGTGGAACCGGCACCTTACGGGAAGCCTAAAGAAACCTGGGAGACGGAGGCTTATGATTACGAAGATGAGCCAGTTGCCGAAAAGAAGCCGCTGGAAGACACCAACTACGACTATCGCAAGCAGGACGAAATCTATGAGACCTATGAGAAAGCAAAGAACGAAGCTTTCTTCCGGCCCTCATTGGAAGAAACCACGAAGCTTGGTGACACGATTGTGCGGTTTAAAGAATTCGAGCCCTACGAGAGTGAACGCAAACCGAGCATTGCAGCCGAGTATGTCAAAGAGTTAAGGAATCCCACGAGTTTTAGGAAAGCGTTCATCCTGAGTGAGATACTGAATAGGAAATTCTAAACATATATTTCCCTCCCGCAGATCTCCCAGATCGCGCTGATTTCCTTCCGAAATAAAGAAAAGAATGTATTGATCTGCGAGATCCGCGGGAGCAAAAAATTACTGTGTCAAATCCCGGCGAGAAAGTTCATGGTATCCACCTTGTCGGCATAATCATCAACAGCCGGAAACTGTGCCTTGCCGAATGGCAGGCTTCCCTCAAACCACCCGCGCGCGGAAGTTGTAAGCTGCAGTTTCGCTCCATGTGCGCTCACTTTATTTTTCAGGTCGGCCTGATCAGCATACTTTTCATAATACAGAACTGAGATAGGGGAGACCAAAGCCTTATCCTCTTTCAGGATCACAAACTCGCCCTCAAGGAAAGGCTGCAAATTGGTAAGGAGGATGGATTTTTGATAATCGTAGTTGTTGGCGTACTTGTGATGCATGCTCACGTTCCGATAGGGTTCCCAGCTTTTGATCAGTTTGCCGAAATCAAAATCATCAGGAGCGTAAATTTTGGAGACATTTCGACAGCCCAATCCGAAGTAGGAGAACACATCCATTCCCAATGCAGTCAGCTCATCTTTCGTCTCTTCTCCCATCAGCACACCAACCGAGGATCTGTTTTTTCTGATGATGTGAGGAATTTTCCGGAAGTAAAACTCGAAATAACGCGCGGTGTTATCGCTTCCGGTAGCAATGATGGCATCAGCGTCCTTTAGTTTATCCTGGATAGCCACGCGATCGGAAAACCCCGGCGCCACCGACAAAAGTTTCTGAAACACGAACTTGAACAGCACAGAATCTTGTGAGCTCAGCTTTGCTGCCAGGCGGTTGCCGCTGATCAGTACGCAGAGGAAATCATGAAAACCTACAAAGGGAATGTTGCCGGCCATAGCTACTCCGACAGTTTTCAGGCTCTCCGCTTTCTCGGGGTAGCGCATGACCCATTTGAGCAGAGGATTTTCCTCCAGCAAAACGGTCAAGCCTTTCAAGGCCAGTTGAATATTCTCTTCTGTAAACCACGGATTTTCAGTTCGGGCGCGTGCACACAGTTCCTCTTGTTCGGCCGGTGAAAGATCACCGATGATCTTGCCAAGCTTGATGAAAGCTTCAGTCCTCTCAGGTAAATTCATGTATCGTCAAACTATCAGGGCCCTTCTGCTGTTTTGAATGTAGTTCAAAGGGCTGTATTTTTGCCCAAAATTAGAGGAAAGGCGCAGAGAATGGCGATCAAAATTACGGAAGAGTGTATCAACTGCGGGGCCTGTGAGCCCGAGTGCCCCAATACCGCCATTTATGAAGGTGGACGCGAATGGACTTGGGCGGGAGGCACGAAATTGACCGAGGTCACTGAAAACGGTGCTACCGTTGACGCCAAGGCAGCTCAGCAGCCAGTTTCCAACGAGTTCTATTATATAGTGTCCGGCAAGTGCACGGAATGCACCGGGTTTCACGAGGAACCGCAATGTGCAGCGGTGTGTCCCGTGGATTGCTGCGTTCCCGATCCCGACCACGTCGAAACCAAGCAGGAGCTTACCGCGAAGAAGGCGTATTTGCACGCGGAGCAACTTCAATCGTAAAAATTAGTTTAGAGTTCGGGGTTTGGAGTTCGGAGCGCTGCTTCGAAGCATGTATCCTGATGTGTATATCAACGTCTCCAACCTCACGACAAGCTTCGTCGGGCATGGCTTGAACTTTTAACCTTGAACTGATTTGTGAGCCGAGGCCTTCGTCACCCTGTTGGCACCACCCTGAATCCTAAACTCTAAACCCTGAACCAACCAAGGTTATTTCATCTTGGAGCGCTTAATCAAATAAGCCTGCAGAATCGAGAAAAAGTCGGTGTGGGTGTTGGCAGAAATGAAGTCGATTTTTAACTGATTGCATTTCAGGCGCAGGTTCCTGTGAAACTCTTCGAGCGAAGTCGTGAAGTGCGCTTTGACTTCGGCGGGATTGAGCTTGAGCTTGTCACCACTTTCCAGATCTACGAACTCGTACGGACGGTCTTCGAAGTTGAAGCTCAGTTCGGTTTCATGGTCACTTACGTGGAATAGCAGCACTTCGTGCTTGTTGTGCTTAAGATGTTGCAAAGACTTGAAGACATCTTCCGGATCTTCTGAGCCGTCAAACATATCGCTGAAGATGATCACCAGCGAACGCTTGTGAATTTTTTCGGCGATTTCATGCAGCACCGTCGAGACCCGGGTGGATTTGCGGACGGCATTGGGTGTCAGGGTCTTTTCAAGCAACGTGAACATCTTGTCCAGGTGGGAGGACGTGGATTTTACCGGAGTGAGTTCATCCACTTTATCCGAAAAGAGACATAGCCCCACGGCGTCGCGCTGTTTGTGTAATAAATAAGCCAATGCAGCCGCAGACTGGACACTGAACTTGAGTTTGGCAAGTGTGTTTGCGGGGTAGTACATCGACGAAGAGCAGTCAATCGCGATCAGGCATCGCAGGTTGGTCTCTTCCTCATATTGCTTTGTATATAACCTGTCCGTCCTGGCGAAAACCTTCCAGTCAATGTGCCTGGTACTCTGCCCTTCATTATAGAGTCGATGCTCGGCAAACTCCACTGAGAATCCATGGTAAGGCGATTTATGAAGCCCCGTGATAAACCCCTCTACAAGCTGTTTCGCCAATAATTCCAGGCTGCTGGACTGGCGGATATTGTCAAATTTGGCTGTCAAGGGCGTTTGGAAAAGTGGTTGTCCGCGTTAATTTGGAGCTTTAAACGGAAAGTAACGTGCAAGCGGGCGATTTTATTGGCTTGAGTTTGCTATAATTTTTGAATCTGCTATCTTCGATCATACCTAAACTTAAATACAACCCTAAACCTACGATCTGTGGAAGAGAATAAGAATGGACGAGACGAGATTTACTCAGAAAAAGTGAAGGCCGGAAAGCGGACCTATTTCTTTGATGTGAAGTCGACAAGGTCAAACGATTACTACCTGACAATCACCGAAAGCAAGAAGCGGTACAACAAGGACGACGAGGGTTTCACCTACGAAAAGCACAAAATATTTCTGTACAAAGAGGACTTCAATAAGTTCATGGATGCGCTCAACAACACCGTGAACCATGTGAAGAACGAGCTGATGCCTGGCGTGGATTTCACCCAGTTCGATCACGTTCGTGAGGAACGTGAGGAGGCAGCAGTTGTCGAGTCAAAGCCTACCACCGCCGATTCAGAGCTGAAGTGGGATTAAAAGAGAATTTAACTACCTAACCTTTACCTAATGAACCCTGGCCCCGAGTCAGGGTTTTTTATTTGTGTCCGCGGAGACGCCTTACCGCGAAATGCCATCGCTAATGCCATTAGCCAAAGCCTTTTATATATTTGCGCCCTGATTTATAAAGTCCATGGGTTTAAAATGCGGAATCGTTGGATTGCCCAACGTAGGAAAGTCAACTCTCTTCAATGCACTATCCAATAACAAAGCGGAGGCTGCGAATTTTCCCTTTTGTACGATCGAGCCGAACGTAGGGGTAATTTCTGTCCCTGATGAACGCCTTAACGTGCTTTCCGGACTGGTGAATCCTCAGAAGGTTGTCCCCACGTCGTTTGAGTTTGTAGACATCGCGGGGCTCGTAAAGGGTGCGTCAAAAGGCGAGGGGCTTGGAAACCAGTTCCTGGCAAACATCCGCGAAGTAGACGCCATCGCGCACGTGGTACGCTGCTTTGAAAACGACAATATCATCCACGTCGACGGGAGGGTCAATCCGGTTGCCGACAAGGAGATCATTGACACTGAATTGCAGTTAAAAGACCTGGAATCTGTCGAGAAGAAAATATCAAAAGTTGAGCGGACAGCTAAAAGCGGCGATGCAAAAGGCAAGAAGGAACTGGCTGTGCTTCAGATGTTTCAGAATGCCCTGCTTTCCGGAAAAAATGCCCGCAGCGTGAAAACAGACGCCGAGGATCGAAAGGCAATCGAGGACCTTCAGCTATTGACTGACAAGCCGGTAATATATGTCGCTAACGTCGAGGAAACTTCCGTGCATTCTGGTAATAAGCATGTTGACGCTTTGAAAGCGCACGTTAAGGACGAAGGAGCCGAGGTTGTCATTGTGTGTGCCGCCATCGAGGCTCAGATAGCCGAACTGGAATCAAAGGAAGACAGAGATACATTCCTCGCGGAATATGGATTGAAGGAGTCTGGATTGAGCAAATTGATCAAGGCAGCCTACCATTTGCTTGACCTTATCACTTATTTCACCGCAGGTGAGAAAGAGGTCCGTGCCTGGACGATCCACAGAGGCTGGAAGGCCCCCCAGGCCGCGGGCGTGATACACACTGACTTCGAAAAAGGCTTTATCCGGGCCGAAGTGATTAAGATTCCTGACTATCAGAAATACAAGACTGAGGTGGCCATCAAAGAGGCTGGCAAGCTTGCGGTGGAAGGGAAAGAGTACACCGTTCAGGATGGTGATGTGATGCATTTCCGTTTCAATGTCTAATTCTGACGATTAAGCATAAATCACTGATTTTCAATATTTTATTATCAATTTAAAATAATCCTTTCACCACTCGTTTCATAGAGCCTGATTTTTAGTACTTTAGCTATCCGCGTGGTAGATTTTTTGCGGCTGTTGGATTAATTTTTTCCCTGCTAGAATCAATTTTCTGTGAGAGTCAGGATAGTTTTTTCGCTCAAGAACAAAGGCGCTTTTGTTCCTTTTCACCATCAGTTTCTGTTGGCTCAGACCATCAAGGGACTTGTTGTGACTGGAAAGGATCCAAAATTCCAGCAGTTCACTCACTTCAATTTTTCGGGATTGAAAGGACAGACGAAGATTAGCCGCAAGGGTCTTCATTTCTATTCATCACGCGTAACCTTGGTATTCTCGACGTCGGATAAACCGTTCCTTGAATATTTCCTGGGGGTATTGTTTGAGCAAAAAGAGATCATGATCGGCACGTTGCAATTGGTGCCCGAGATGGTGGAGAACGAAGAGCCCATGCCAGTAACGGAGAGTGTGAAGTTCCTTTGCATCTCGCCGATTGTTTTGATGCCCGCTGCATTTAATGATGAGTCAGGCAAGCGTTTTATCTCTCCAGAGACAGACGAGTTTTCTGATCTGCTCTACGATTACACCATCGCTCAGATGCAGGCGTCCGGAAAATTTACCGCAGCTCAGCTTACTGATTTCTATAAATTCCAATTAGTGCCGGACCGCGATTACCTGAACCGCATCCAGGCGACACACAAGAAATTTGCGCGGATCTATCCACTGTATGACTCGGATATAAAATATGAAGTAAGAGGATACACATTCCCCTTCACACTCTTCGCGCCGCCCACCGTACAACAGTACGTTTACGAGCACGGCCTGGGCCAATTCTCACACAAGGGATTCGGTATGCTCGACATGGCAAACCATAATTCCGTCCGCAAGGAAGCCGACATGGAGATGGTTTACGCGTAATCGTGTTACCTCGCGTTCACCGGGATCACAAAATACCCAACTAAAAGGTCTGCGTTAGGCTGAAATGGTCTGTAATAAACCAGCACCTCGTACATATTTTCTGTCTGGAAGTAGTCACCCTCGATCTGGTTTGGATTATCAGGGGAATCGACCCAGTATTCATAATTATAAAAACCTTGCTTCAGCAACGTCCGCCGGGTGTAAAGACCCTTGTCGGCGTCATAGTCCATCTTATTTTCTGAACTCTTGTCGTAGCCATTAAATGCGCCAATGACATAGACATCCTGCTTTAGCTTTGGAGATTTCAATCCGAAATTGACCTGCAGGTAATTGGCGGTGATGGCGGGGTCGTCATTGTAATCGAGGTTGGCAGGTGTAAAGCTGCCATTCATATCCGGATATTGCGAGTAAGGCTGGTTGCCGCGCGGTGCATCCAGTGCCACAAACAGCTCGTAGGGTTTGCGCATTTTGTCGAGACGGCCCGTGTTCTGGCCTGGGGAATTCAGTGACCGGAAATCGACAAACCGGAATTCATTGCCACCGGAAAAAGTCTTGTCCATGTCGAAGAAACGATACTCGAGCTGGCTCGCGTCCTCTCGGATAAAGCTTGGTTTTACATCATATTTTGCATTGTCCCAGCGCTGGTTCTGCCGTATCACGACGTGAACGCTTGCCATCGGATTGATCATTTCCATCTCAGGGTAATTCACGACGAAATTCAACGCTTGATTCGTGCTGCGAATGTTTCCTAATCCCGAGATCTGATCATCGGGAATAAAAGAAACACGGCTGTCGAAAATCACAATGCGCCTGGTGAGAACAAGGTCCTGCTTGTTGCCATCGCGGTACACCATGATGAGATAATTGCCAGGAACTTTAACCGTGGGAATCGGAAAACGGTAGTGAACATAGGGGATATGCGTGTTGCCCGAGTATTGGTAATCATTGATCGGGAACTCATTGTATTCGCGCATAAAGTCAAGATCCATCAGACCCGATTTCGTCCAATCGAAATTGCAATGCATCAGTCGTCCGTAGTAATTATTCCTTTGGTCGCGCAGATCATCGAACTCAAGCAGGAGATTTTGGGAATCCATTCGTGCAACAGCGGGTAATATGGTATTGCCTTCAGTGGGCTGGTTGGGATAGCATTGCACGGATCGAATCTCCGGCTCATAGGTTTTGTCCCCCACGATAAGGGTCTTTTGCGCCCAGGAATTAATGCACACTGCTGAGAAAAGGATTAAAAGAGAAGTCCGCATGGTCTTAAAACTCCAAAAATCCCCGAAAATTGTATTCCAACCAAATGGCCCCTGGCTGTGTCTAAGAGTTATTTCCTGGAAATGGAGAGCGATGAGACGCTTATCAAGGGCTGCATTGAACAGTCGCGTGCTTCACAGCATGCGCTCTATTCCCGCTATTCCCGGAAGATGCTGATGGTTTGCTTGCGTTACGCTCGCAACACCGAAGACGCACAGGACATCCTTCAAGAGGGATTTATTAAAGTGTTCGGCAACATTCAAACTTTCAAAAGTGAGGCAAAGCTGGAGACGTGGATGACTCGCATCTTCATTAACACCGCCCTTAATCACCAGCGACAAAAGCTTTACCTGTTTCCAATGACAGATGTGGAGGAATCGACAGCGCAGTCCGATGGGATTGCCCTGGATGAATTTAGAATGGAGGAGTTGCTGAGCGCAATACAGTCATTGCCTGATGGATGCAGAGTGGTGTTCAACCTCTTTGCGGTGGAGGGATATCCGCATAAGGAGATAGCATCTATGCTAGGGATCAGCGAGGGCACGGCGAAATCTCAGTACAGTCGCGCTAAATTATTGTTAAAGACACGGTTACAGGAGTATTCTTTGAGCTATGGAAAACTTGGGAAGACAAAATTTTGAGGAGAGCTGGCGCGACCTTTTCAGCGGTGCGGAGGGACCATCTCCGTCCGACAGCGTGTGGCTTGTAATTGACGGAGCGCTGACTGCTGCTGAGAACAATGCAAATAAAGGCCGCGTCGTCTTTTATCAGCGACTTGCAGCTTCCCTTTTGTTGTTGACTACGCTGTCAGCTATGATCACCTATTGGAGATGGAATGAAAGATCATCACTGGAAATTGCCACGGAGACAACGACTAACCAAGCAGCGACAGATGCCGATCAGTCAAGCGCAAACATCACCAAGGAAAAACTCTATGATGGAAATAACCCAGGCGGAAAAAAAGGAAACGCTGCTTTTTTGAGTGAAGATGCTTCAGCCACCACGAGGAACTCAAAAGGAAAGGGTAATACGTCTTCTGTTGATAACGACTACCCCGTTCCCAGGGCAGAATTCATGGTGGCGCAATCCGACCCGGATGGCAATGAATTCATGCCATCAGACTCAACTTCGGCCGATGCTGAGATTGTCAGCAATGCAGCTGAGATAAAAAAACAATTGACGCCTGAAGAAGAGCAAGAGCTTGTCGCTAAGCTGAAAGATCAGATCGAAGAAACGATAATACCTGAGAAGAAATCAGGGCGTCGCAACCGGTGGCTTGCCGTGGGTGCATCGGGTGGCAGCTTTGCGCCCCAGGCGACGACGGGCGCAGGACCGGCAGCATTATTCGATCAAGTCAGTAATGCTTCTTCATATAATAAAACGCCAGCAGTTTTGAAGAAACCATCGACCGGTAGTTCTTTTTCATTTGGCATAACGGCGGGAAAACAATTGTCACGAAAATGGCTTGTACAGACCGGCTTCACTTATTGGAAACAGCGAATGGATTTTCAGTCGGATATAACTGAGATGACAGGAAATCAAGCGTCAGCTTTTTCTACTGATTATGCCACGACTGGTTCAGCCAAGATCGCTTTCACGTCCCCTTATGATGTTAGCAGCACAGCAGAATTCATTTCTATTCCAATCCAGGCAGGATATGTTCTCGTTGACAGGAAAATTGGATGGATATTAAATGCCGGGATCTCGTCTGATATCTTCTTGAATAATACACTCGCTGACAGGTCAGGCCAATACGGCGCGTATTCTCAGAGCGGGAGCGACAGCAAACTGTATCGACGATTGTCATGGTCCGCGATGGCCGGCACTGAAGTTAACTTGCGACTGGGTGAACGATACCGTATCGCATTCGTACCAGGTATCCGTTATTCGTTCACGAATATCTATAACGCCGAGTCCGGCACGAGCAATCCATTGGTGTTCGACATTGGATTACGGTTCCGGTATATTTTCAAGTGATCCCAACTTTCCAGGAGGAGGCTGTGTCAAATGCACAGCATCCAAAAACTGAAAAGATATGGTTTCAACTCACCGCATTAAAGCCCTCGTTTTTGTTTTCGTTGCACTTTTATTGTCTGATTGCGCTGATACATGTAAAGTCACTACTACTTACATGTATTATACGCCCATCTACTCCACAACCGCAGAAATAAAAAACGCGGTGACTTATGAAGCTCCCCGCAACCTGAGTCACGTGGGCCGGATCTACTATAAGGACAAATTCCTTTTTATCAACGAAAGCGGAGAGGGAATACATGTGATCGACAACGCCGCGCCATCTTCGCCGGCGCCGAAGGGATTTCTCAAGATACCAGGCAACACTGATCTGGCAATCGTCGGTAACTTCCTTTATGCCAACAGCTATGTGGACCTGGTTGTGTTTGATATCGGAGACAAGACCTCAATTCGCGAAGTCAAAAGGCTCGAAGGCGTTTTCGATAACGTGCAGTCATTTGGGTATTCTGTGCTGGTAAACAACATGGTGTTGACAGGGTGGCAACAGCATGAGATGGTTCAAGTCAACGAATCAAAATGTGATAACCGCGTGCAGGCGTGGGGTGGACTGCTTTATGAGGACGGCATTGCACTGCCAACCAGCTCCGTAGCCCTTTCTGGCGCTCCAGGCGCGAAGGCCGGCATAAGCGGCTCCATGGCGGCATTCACAATCTCTCAGGGCCGCCTTTATGGTCTGGATGGCGACGAGCTCGAGGTGATCAACGTTACCAATCCTGCCGTGCCTGTGAAGGGCAAGGCATTGTCGGTGAGCGGAGATCTCGAGACTTTATTTCCTTTCAAGGATAAATTATTTGCAGGTTCGCGTTCAGGCATGTACATCTACGACATTATCAATCCAGACGCGCCTAAAGTACTCAGTAAATATGAGCACGTCCGTAGCTGCGATCCGGTGATCGTGGATGATTCATATGCTTACGTGACACTGCGCAGTGGCAACACATGCCAGGGATTCACCAACCAGCTCGAAGTGATCAGTCTCCAGAATCTATCTTCACCAACGTTGGTCAAAACCTATCCTATGACAAACCCTTTTGGTTTGGGAATTGACGATAAGCTGCTTTTCATCTGCGACGGCTCCGCAGGACTCAAAGTATTTGATGCGACCGATGTCAACGCGATCGACAGTCACCTTGTATCTCAGTTTTCAGTTGGCGACGCACGCGACGTGATCCCATTTGAAAATATCGCGATGATGATCACGTCTGATGGGCTTTATCAGTACGATTATACTGATCCAAAAAATATCCACGCGCTCAGCAAGTTGCCCATCCTGCAGTAACATGAGAACAATATTCTTTCTCCTGCTCATTACATCTATGGAAAGTTTCTGTCAGGACTCGACAAAGTTTGTTCCTAAGATCCGCTACTACTTTAATTTCACGAGTGGCATGATGACGGGGGAGAAGGCACGCTCCGTCACATACACCGCGACAACATCACACGGCGTTACAGTCGGACCTCATCTCCGAATTGCCGGTGGCATCGGAATCGACACCTATGAACAATGGCAGGCGATGCCGCTATTTGCTCAGGTTTCCTACGACATAATACAGACAAAAAATCCAATTTACATCCAGACGAGCTACGGTTGGTCGCATGCCTGGATGCAGCGCGATGGAACTAGTTTCTACAAGACTACTGAAGCCGGAGGCCGTATGTTCAGTGCGATGCTCGGGTATAGACTTGCTGAACGGAACGTCCGGATTTATGTCGCGGCAGGATACAAGGTGCAGCTTGCAAGCGTGCGCTATGACACTCCCGTCGACCCCACTTCCAGCGTTCCATACCCCTTCTATGGGTATAGCCAAAAAGTACATTACACGTTGGAACGTTTGGTGCTCACTATTGGGGTAGGATGGAGATAGATAGATAGAAATCTCCCCGCAAATTACGCGGTTAGTCGCTGGTTACGAATAGAAACAAATCCGGATCAATGCCAAAAGTTCAGCACTTTATGACCGCGGTAAATGCCGTTATCAAAAAGCGAATTGCCCGCTATCTCGACGCGATACTTTACATATCGGGACTGCTTTTGATCAGCTCCCTGCTTGAAATTGTAAGGGCTTAGTCAATAATATTTCAGAGGGTAAAAGCTCTTTGAATTTGACTATGCGGGTTTCGCCAACTCGTCTATTTCAGTTACGAGGTTTTCCCATTTTTGATTCAGGGATTCAAGCTCGTCATTCACCTTCTGAAATTCCGACTGAAACACGCCAAGTTTTTCGAAGTTCGAATAGACCTCTTGTTTCGCAAGTTCACCCTCGATCCTCGCTTTATCTTTTTGAAGCGATTCAATTCTGTCTTCCACGGTCTTTAATTCCTTCGAAAGCTTTTTTATCGCTTGATCAGCGGATGGGGTAGAAGGCTTTTTTGGAGCCTCCTGTTTAGGTTGCTCTGGTTCCTTTTTTGGAGGAGCAGTTGCAACAGGGTTTTGCTGCCTCCAATATTCATATTCCTCGTAAGTTCCAGGATATTCCTTGATCTGGTGATTGTCGATGTACCAGATCTTGTTTGCAATTTGAGAGATAAAGTAACGATTGTGGGACACCACGACGAAGCTGCCCTGGTACTGCTCGAGGGCCTGAATTAAAATGTTTTCAGAAATGAAGTCCAGGTGGTTCGTGGGCTCATCGAGCAGTAGGAAATTCGCTTCTGAGATCAGCGTTTTTGCCAACGCGACGCGCGACTTTTCACCACCCGAAAGGACTTTGATCTTTTTGTATTGATCATCGTCGGAAAAAAGAAAACATCCAAGAATACCCCTGAGCTCCTGTTCTGTTTTTCCACTGCCCGCCTGTTTCAGTTCCTCGAGGATCTCATTGTCCACATGCAGAGCCTCAAGCTGGTGCTGTGCATAAAAACCCTGGATGACATTGTAGCCGATCGTACGATCACCCTGAACTTGTTCCGTTCCCGAAAGGATTCTCAGCAATGTGGATTTACCTTTTCCATTGGCGCCGATGAGCGCGATCTTATCTCCACGCTCTATCACTGCGTCTGTATGCTTCAGTATGTTGAGACTACCATAAGATTTTGAAACGTCTTTAAGAGTGACGACATGACGGCCGGATGGCTGCTTGAATTTGAATTTGAAGTTGACGGCAGCCGAGTCATCTACCACTTCTTCGATGAGTTCCATCCTGTCGAGTGCTTTCTCTCTCGATTTTACTAAACGTGCCTTGCTGGCTTTAGCCCGGAACCTCTCAATGAATCTTTCTGCCTGACGGATCTTTGCCTGCTGATTATCAAATGCGTTCTGCTGGATCTCCTCCCGCATTTCTTTTTCCTGGAGATAGAAGCTATAGTTACCCTCGTAGGTTACCAGCTGTTGCTGGGTGACGTCTACGGTTTTAGAGATCACGTTGTCGAGAAACTGCCGGTCGTGAGATACGATGATCACCGCTCCGTCGTACGTCCGAAGGTAATGCTCCACCCACTCGATTGACGGAAGGTCAAGGTGGTTGGTGGGCTCGTCCAACATCAGGAGCGAAGGCTTCTCAAGCAGAAGTTTAGCCAGCATGACGCGCATGCGCCATCCGCCCGAGAATTCTTTCAATGGCCGATGCAAATCGGTTGTTGAAAAACCAATTCCTTCAAGTACTTCTTCGGCTTTGGCCTGCATCGTGTAGCCGTCGAGCTGTTCGAACTTCTCCTGCAGGCGTGTCAGTTTTTCAACAAGCTCGTCCGAGTATTCTGTCTCGAGCTTGTGAAGGATTTTTTCAATTTGTCGCTGGGTGTCGACGGCGTCTTTAAAGGCCTCCATTGCAACGGTCAGGATCGCATCGTCGGTTTGGTAGGACAACAGGTCCTGGTTCAGAAAGCCAATTGTACAGTCTTTGGATTTGCTGATGCTGCCGGAATCGAGCTTCATCTCGCCGTTGATCAGCTTGAGCAAAGTAGATTTTCCGCGCCCGTTGAGTCCTATAAGCCCGATCTTGTCGTCGGGTCTGACGAACATCGAGGCATTCTCGTAAAGAGCCCTTCCGCCTATAAAGTAAGAGATATTGGAGATCGAAATCATGGTTGTCTTGGTACTCTCGCGCCACGAAGGCACCAGGACACCAAGGATCACGAAGGAAAACTGTATTCTTTGTGCGCCTTTGTGGCCTTGTGCCTTAGTGGCAAAAAAAGAGCGACAAAGATACTATTTAAGCGGGCAAAAAAACCCATTTGCGGAACATCAAAATCGACGTTGCCCTTTTACCTTGCGGGAAATCTAATTCCCCATGAAGACCTTCACGTTCATTCCGCTCGTAGCGTTGATTTTCCTTTGCTGCAACACATCCACGAAGGAAGATAAATCGGTTTCTGAAGAACCCGCTACTACAAGCGATGACGGTTCGATGCCTGCGCTGACTGACGCCAGCGCGGCCCTTCCGCTCGGGATGGTGAAGTTGCCGGCGGGATTTAAGATTGAAATATATGCTGAAGTTGACAACGCCCGTTCGATGGCATTATCACCTTCGGGAATCGTATACGTGGGGAATCGCAACGGCGACAAAGTCTATGCGATCAAAGACACGGATGGCGACTTCCAGGCCGACAAGAAATGGGTGGTCGCATCCGGATTGAATATGCCGAATGGCGTGGCTTTCAGGGATGGAGATCTGTATATCGCGGAGGTCAACAAGATTTCAAAACTTCCGGGCATCGAGTCTAAGCTCGCCAACCCGGGAAAGCCAGTCACCGTCTACGACAAGTATCCCACAGAAACCCACCATGGATGGAAATACATCGCATTTGGTCCGGATGGGAAGCTGTATGTGCCGGTAGGAGCACCTTGTAATATTTGCGAATCAAAAGATCCACAATTCGCGAGCATCACGCGCATGAATGCCGACGGCACTGGGATGGAAGTTTTTGCAAGCGGCGTAAGAAACACCGTTGGGTTCACATGGCATCCACAAACAAAGGATATCTGGTTTACGGACAATGGGCGAGACATGCTCGGCGACGATATTCCTCCTTGCGAACTGAATGTCGCGTCGAAAGCTGGTCAGCACTTTGGGTATCCTTACTGTCATGGCGGCACAATTACAGATCCTGAATTCGGCAGCAAGAGGCCTTGCGCCGACTTTACCAAGCCGGCCCAGAACCTCGGCGCACACGTTGCGCCGCTAGGCTTGAAGTTTTACGGCGGCAATCAGTTCCCTTCGGCTTACCAGGGAAACCTTTTTATCGCTGAGCACGGCTCGTGGAACAGGTCCCGGAAAAGCGGCTATCAGATCAGTCTGGTGAAAGTTAATGGCTCGAAAGCAAGCAGCTATGAAACGTTTGCAAGCGGATGGCTCGACGAATCAAACCAGAAAGTTTGGGGCCGCCCAGTCGATGTAGTGGTGTTGCCAGACGGTTCCATGCTCGTCAGCGACGATCAGGCCGACGTGATTTACAGGATATCATATAAGGGATGATTTGAACAGCTGAGGCGCAAAGGCGCCGAGCCGGCATAGATTCATAGCAGAGTCTCCGTTTTCAGGACTCTGCATCGCAGAAACTTCATGGCACGATAGGCGACGTCCCTTTCAGGAGACTTTGCTTAGAAGTCTTCTGCAAGCAGAGTCTCCGTTTTCGGGACTCTGCATCGCAGAAACTTCATGGCACGTTAGTCAAAGTCCCTTTCAGGAAACTTTGATTAGAAGTCTTCTCCCAAGCAGAGTTCTCAGTTCCAAGCATAGTCTCCGTTTTCGGGACTCTGCATCGCAGAAACTTCATGGCACGATAGGCGACGTCCCTTGCAGGAGACTTTGCTTAGAAGTCTTCTGCGATGTCTTCTCCAAGCAGAGTCTCCGTTTTCGGGACTCTGCATCGCAGAAACTTTCAGGGCACGATAAGCAAAGTCCCTTGCAGGAGACTTTGGTTAGAAATCCTCCGCAATATCATCGATCTTCTTTCCTTTATCCTCGACCATCATTTTGAGGACAGGATAATACCGATACGTGAGGCGCAGTTCATTTTTCGAATGGTCTTTAAAAGTGAGGCTCAGTCTTTCGGTTTTCCAGTTATAGGTGTCTGTGGTGAGAATATAATTCGGTTTTCCAAATGACTTCTCCATTCCTTTCATCAATCGGGTGTCCTTATTGGTGATGACGATGATTTCATACACGAGGTCCTTGTAAGCCTTTACCTCAACCTTTTTCACTTTCACCTCGCCGATGTTCTTGTATTCCGGATTCTCGACCTCGTACAGTTTGACGGGGAATTCATTCTTTTCCTTGACATCCTTCTTGAATTCTGCTGTTTTCACGCTGTCAATGGATGAGCCGAGCTTGAGGTCCTTAAAGCCATTGCGGCGATCCAGCTCCGCAAGGTCCTGTGCGGAAACGATGTAAGCTGAAAAAATAGACGCGAAGATTAAAAAATGTTTCATCTGGTAATTGTATTTGGGTTGATCAGATGGAATGATTCAATTTAACATCATGGTTTTGGTTCCGAAAATTGTATTGGTGCTGTCACTTTTGTTCTATCCCAGGCAAGGATGAGGTCTGCTTTATCGTTTTTTTGGTCAATTTGAATTGTAAACGCTTCGGTCGGCTCCGCTATTGTAGCTGCAGGCACGTCAAAGCGAAGCACATCGGATTTAATGTTATAGTTATATGCTCCCCACAAGCCAAGATCGGCGTTGATGATGATGACCCACTTTTCTTTTCCCGGAATTGTGAATAATGAGTAATTGCCGGCCTTAAGATCAGTGTTATTGATTTTGATATCCCGGGTCAGGTGAATTTCAGTGGCTTCATTTGCTCCCGTTCTCCAGACCTGGTCAAAAGGAACCAGCTGACCGAAGATCTCTCTTCCTTTTTTTTGCGGCTGGCCATAAACGATCTTGATATAGGTGTCTTTATACCTCGCGGCCGCGATGGCGACAGGGCTTGGCCGCGGCTTTATCGGTTCCTGGGCGAACGTGACGAACGGAAAGAGAAGAAGATAAATTGATCGGCCGAGTCTCATTTATTAAAGATTCAACTGCAAAATTAAGAATTTTGATCCCATTCTTTACTTTGCACCATGAAGCGCCCAGCCTTTGACGATATTTATATGGAATTGGCGGTGAACCTCGCCAGGAGGTCTCATTGCATCAAGCGTCATGTAGGCGCCGTGCTCACCCTGGACACCCGGATCATTTCGATCGGCTATAACGGACCTCCATCCGGCACTCACAACTGCGACGAAGAGTGGCCGCAGACAGGCTGTCCCAGGGATTCAAAGGGCGGTTGCTCGCTGGCAATTCACGCTGAGCAAAACGCCATCCTCTATGCAGTGAAAAACAAGTCGTCGGTGGAAGGAGCGACCCTCTACGTAACGCTGTCGCCATGCTTGTCGTGCGCACGCATCATTTACAGCACGGGCATCCAGCGAATCGTTTACCTCAATTCATACGCGGAGCACAAAGGTCTCCCAACAGACGAGGGTATTGATTTCCTTAACAAGTTCGGAGTCGTGTGCGTAAAGTATTCGGGCACACTAACGAATGTGACTGAGATGATTTAGGCAAGTTGCTGGCAGAAAATGCAGAATTTCTCCGTGCATCTCCGTGATAAACCTCTTTGAAGCTCCGCGGAATAATTAATTACTGAGCGCCTTTTCTATATCTGATATAAGCTTCGCGGTGACGCCCTTTGTCTTCTTTGTCTGTTCTGCTTTGAAGATGAACACAGCCCTGTCAGCCATTTGATAAAGGCCGATCGGATTGCCATCATTTTGAAAGCTTGCCAGGCACCAGTTGATCTCGGATTGCAGTTGGTGGTCGATGTCAAGCTCGCTCAGTTTGGCAAGGGCGACTTCGCACGCTTTAAAGATCTGTTCGTTGGGAGATATCGCTGCTTTCTTTGGAGCTGCCTTTTTTGCCGCTTTTGCGGGTGCCTTTGTAGTTGCCTTGGCCATTGTATTGGATTTTAGTGGCACAAAATTATGGAGTTGTATCTGCCGCAAACAAGGACTTTATGAGATTATTTTACGCAACCGTTGCCATTGGGGTAGTTTTTTAACCACATAGCACTTAGTTACATAGGAAATTGCGCTTTCTGCGGTGAGCAATACGATTATTCAGAGTCGTACGCATAGTAGCACAATTCAATTTTCAGGTGCTCAATCAAGCGAGATTTAGCGAGTCGCGATAACTGCATTTATTATCGCCAATGTTCGATTCGATAGAATATCAAGCCTCTTCAGGACTATATCTAATGCTGTCTTTGCGATGTCAAACCAATGTGTTCTATGTGGTCCTGAATGCAATTGCAATGAAGGATATGGTTCAAATCGGATTCATAGACCTCATTATAAAAGCTAAGAGGGAAGCAATCCTGGATCGCTTCCCTCTGCAAGAAGATAGGTGTTAACCTAATTACTTCTTTTTCTTAGCTGCCTTCTTTTTCTTAGCAGCCTTCTTAGCTTTTTTTGCCATAGCGTTTAAAATTTTAGTTTAATAAATCGTTAAACGTATTCGAAGGTATAATAAAAAATGTAATCACAAAAATATTTCGCAGTTTTTTTTGAAGTGTGATAAATTTCAATAGCGTTCTTCACATGATCATCATCCATCTTCAGTGAATGATCACACATCAGATAACGTTCACTTCAGTTGTCAACGTGATGTTGAATTTTTCTTGAACAGACTTTCTGATATTCATCGCGAGATCAAAAATTTCTTTGCCACTTCCGCCTCCATAATTCACTAACACAAGTGCTTGATGTTGATGAACACCGATGTTGCCATATCTTTTTCCTTTCCATCCGCATTGTTCGATGAGCCAACCGGCGGGCACTTTAATACTTTGATTATCAGCAGGATAGGAAGGTATCGAAGGATGAGCCTTTTTCAACAGATCAAACTGCTCTACGCTGATAGTAGGGTTCTTGAAGAAGCTTCCAGCATTACCGATGACACTTGGATCGGGAAGCTTGCTTTGTCTGATGCTGATCACTGCATCACTGATGTCTTTGATGCCTGGATGATCGATAGATCTTGCTTTTAATATGTCATGTATAGCACCATAGCTCGTATTCAACCGATGATGATTTGTGGTCAACCTTAAAGTAATACTTGAAATAAAATATTTTTCTTTGAGGTCGTGCTTAAAGATGCTTTCGCGGTAGCTGAAGTGACATTCGGCATTGTCAAACGTCCTCAAAGTACCCGTGCTGAGGTCGATCGCCTCGACATTTTCAATCACATCCTTGATCTCCACACCATAGGCACCGATGTTTTGCATGGGAGCAGCACCGGCTGTGCCTGGTATAAGTGATAAATTCTCGATGCCACCCCAATTATTCACTACCGCATGCATCACCAGATCGTGCCATGACTCACCTGATCCCGCTTTCAGTAACAACATGTGATCATTTGTACGCACCACTTGCTTTCCAAGAATGCCCGATTTGATCACAAGGCCATCAAAATCACGTGTAAACAGCACATTACTACCTCCACCCAGTATCAGTACTTTGTTTTGTTTGTAGATAGGCTGCGTGATAAGACCGCGCAAATCATTTTCTGACGATACATCTACGAAATATCTCGCCTTTACATCTATCCCAAATGTATTAAGCGATTGAAGGGAAACGTTTTCCTCTATCCTTGACATATTATTGCTGTTCCAAGGACGAAAAAAAATGATGAAATAGGAAATTGGCAGAAGATTCGCTCACAACCGGAGAATTTCCTTTTTGCCACAGATGCCACGGATTAACACAGATGAAATATGAACGAATACGACAAAAATTACACCGAAGCAGCTACGCTGCTATCCGTGCAATCACTATTGGTTGCTCAAGGATCTCCTCGTGCCGCAATCTGTGACCATCCGTGTAATCCGTGGCTAATACATCTTCGAATTAGGGTGTTATGAACGATCTGGATTACTTCTGCAATGATCTGCTGAGCGTTGTTTCCGATAACTTGAAAATGCAAATCCTTGGAAAGCGACCCGCTACATAAGTCGTTCCGCAAACGGCCAGACCTTTGTCAGCCGTCACGATCATGTTTGCAACTTCAAATGGATTTGAAAACCCGAGATAATGACTGCCCACAAATGCTCCGGAGGTTTTGTCGTAGAAAAACAATGCGATCTGCCGACTAACCGTATTGCTTGCATAAACAAGAATCTCTCTGCCCGAGATAGTCGCCTTGGTGATCTGCACGGGCGCGTTGTTTGTCAGCTCTGGAAGTTTGTTACCGCCGAGGTCTGTTACGGAGCTTATCCCTGACGGATTGACCGACACCTTTGGCAGAAGATAGTTATCACCAAAATTGAAGCGAGCAGCAGCAAACGTGTTGTTCTCCATCGGATAGAGCTGGCTGAAACCGCCGTTATCCTGCTGTCCCTGCGCAACACCCAAAGGGGTGTCTTTCGCCAAGTCAGTGAATACAAGTGACAGCGTGTAGTTATAAAATCCATTAAAATAGTACTGCCCACCAGCGGTCTTTCCGACCTGGAAAGGAAGCTGACGACCGGTTCGTAAAAAGTGATTGATGATGGGTTCTTCAACGGCATCGCCTGTGCCGATGGAATAGCCTTTCGATTTGAGAACGCTTCCTCCCGAACTTATAGAGGAGATGACACTCTCTTTGGCGAGGATATCATAATTCAACAGCAGGAAGTTGTTGTTGTCCATGGCGGCCACGGTCGGATAGGAGCCACCTACGGCAGTAGTCTTTGTCAGCTTACCACTATCGTCGATCTCTCCCAACTGTGTTTGCAGCCCCACGCTCGTCATACAAAAGAAGTAATACTTGCCATTGGATTCGAGCAGCCTGCCCACCGGATTCACCAGGTTGTCCGGCACTTCGCTGTCGGAGATATTTTTTCCGAGTGCATCCAGCTTCATCAGATAGATGCCGTTGAAGTTTGACGCCTGCAGGCGACGACCGCCAAGTATCACGTAGCCGCCGTCAGGAGTTTGGCGGATGTCAATCGGGAAATAGGAATTACTGAATTGTATGTTGTCGTATATCCTGACGAACTCAGACTGGTCGGCCGCAGGGTCAGGGTCGTTTGCGCAAGCGACACAAAGACAAAGGATAAGGAAGGAGACATATTTCTTCATGGGATTATCGGTCAAGTGTTTTGAATCCTGTTCCCAGGAAACGCAAAGGGAAAAGCACGCCCGTTGAAATAACGATGTTGTTGAGCTTCATGTCGTCGAGCGCGTCGCCAATGCCGGAAAGCCTGTCGTTGGAAAAGCGGTTCGAAGTGTTTGTTATGTTGCTCATTCCAATCTGGTATCGCACATCAAGAACAAGTCTTACATTACCCAGGTTGTAGTCAGCACCTACGCCGGCAAGTATTCCCCAGTAGGTTTTGTTATAAAGATCTGTCGCCCCAACGATGACCGGCTGGTTGGTAAACTGATTGGTGCCGCCCGAGGCATAGTCAATTCCTTCAATCGTAACCGATTTGGTTGCATTTGCGAGGAGCGAATAAAATACTCCGGCCTGGACATAAGGGCGAAGCTTGGTTTTTGTCAGATCATATTTTACGATCAGGGGAAGATCCACGTAATCGATCAGGTTCTCCTGCTTGTAGTTCAACACAAGATGGTTATTAGGGTTTTCATTGTCGGTCCATGAAAATTGATTCGAATACGTGAATCGTGAATGCCGATAGGAGGGCTGAAAGCTGAAAGAGAATCCTTTGAAATAGAACGTTATTTCAAGCTGCCTGGCTGCCAGTGCGGTTAAATGCATCGTACGATTTGTCGAGCTGGGCCACTGGATAGCCACCGGTTCCTGTAAGCACAGTATATCGCTGCTGTGGGAGAGCTTGTGTCAGGTTAACTCCACCTTTCAATCCTATCCACCACTGCTTTTGGAGAAACTCATCTTGCTTCCTTGCTTTGGCGGACTGGTTGGCAGCTCCTGACTTGTGCTTGGTGGGTTTGATCTGTGCTGATGCACATGCACAGATTGTGACCAGGATTAAAACCGTATAGACTCTTGGCATATCACGCAACGATTATAAGTTTTTTACTCTCTTTCAGAAATCCTGATTTAATATGATAGCTGTAAAATCCGGTGTGCAGGTCGCCTACGTCAACGTTGATCCAATGTTCACCCTGATCAAATGCTTCATCAGCAATTGTCTTCACGAGCTTTCCGGCACTGTCAAGAAGGGTAAGTTGTACATGAGCAGTTCCGTTCAGCTTAAATCCAAAATTGGTTTCAACCTTCGCGGGATTCGGATAGCAATCAAGGAGTGCAAACCTTTCGGCGATGAAGGACTGATTGACTCCCGTAATCTT
>JADMIO011297982.1_pt1 | contig 96896 bp, 76 predicted proteins | sample 8958161 | NCBI WGS metagenome assembly JADMIO01 (sample SAMN16585339, study PRJNA669376) | soil metagenome | isolation source: Crop rotation soil | place: USA: Cullars Rotation, Alabama | collected 2011
GGCGGCGCCGAGCGGAACGACGGACCCGACGCCGGGGAACAACTCGGCGACGGACACTGATGCGCAGGTGATTCCCCCGGCCATGGCTGACCTGTCGGTAATGAAGACCGATGGAGCATCCACATACACGCCCGGAACGGACATCACATACACAATTATAGTGACCAACCAAGGGCCGTCGGCCAACACCGGATTCACCGTGACCGACGTTCTGCCCGTGGGGACGACGTTTGTATCGGCCCCAGGTTGCGCGAACGCGGCAGGGTCGGTTACCTGCACAAGCGCGGGGCTGCTGGTTAGCGGCGCGGTTAGCTGGACGGTTACACTCCATGTGGATGCGAATCGGACGGGTTGCCTCACCAACACCGCAGCGATCACGGCGAACAACACGGCCGACCCGGTTGCGGGCAATGACAGCAGCGCAGACACAGACAACGCCTTGGGCGGCACGCCACAGGCAGCCGGACTCGGACTAACCTTGGGGTACGCGGCGATTGCCGGCAACAACACCTCCCGGACCGCCACTGCATACACCGCAGGCTCGCAACTGTTCAGGTTCGACTCTACTCCGGCGACGGTCCGCTTCTCGTCATCGGACGTAGCGCACCTGTTCAGCGGCGCCGTGGCGCTCAGCGTTCAGGCGAAAATCAATAACAGCGGCGTGCTGATTGGCGGAGCCGCCGGGAACGACCTGATTCTAACCGGCACTGTGACCGATCAGTTTGGCCAAACGTACTCCGGCACTCTGCTTACGGCCGAGATTGTCCAGTTCGGATACCGGGAACTGGGTTCCACCGACCGGTTCGAGTTGCGCTTCGTAGTAACCGGCGGAAGTATGTCGAGCCAGTTCGTCGGCAAGGATCTGGGAATCGTCGTAACAGCGGAAAGCTCCACTTTCAACAACTCGTTTGGGGTCAGCTTCGCCTCGACCGGAAAGTTCACGATGGGGTCTCTGCCGCAATACTGTGCCATCAATTGAGACCGTGCCCCGCGTTGACCGTGCAACCTTTTTCGTGCCCGGTCAGCGCGGGGCTGACCTTTCATGTTCATTGGTAGGCCCACGGACGGGATAACTGAAACGCCTGGACCTTCGCCCACAGGCTGTTCGACCGCCTGATATTCTGGACGCAATGCCGAGCCCTCTGTCGCTCACCAGACGCGCCTTCCTGGCAGCGGCCCCGCTGGCCGCCGCCATTCAGCGTGTCGTCATTCGAGCGCTGAAAACGCGCAAGCATACGATCGACGGGCGCGACTATCTGTTTTTGGAAGTCGAAACCGATTCAGGGATTGTTGGAATCGGCGAGGGCTCGATTTCCGGGCGCGTGGAGATTGTGGAACAGGCGATCCGATGGTTCGCCCCCTTCCTGAGCGGCAAAGATGCCGGCGGCATCGAGGAGCATTGGAACCGCAACTACTTTGAATTGTCGCGTTACCGCAACGGTCCCGTTCTCATGACTGCTCTCGCCGCGGTGGATATCGCTCTCTGGGACATCGCCGGAAAATCGCTCGGTCAGCCGGTTTGGCGGCTCGCCGGCTCCTCCCGGGCACAACCGATGCGCGTCTATTACAGCCACTGGAGCCAGTCGCTCAATCCGCGAACGCCGGAAGCGCTAGCGAGCCTCGCCGCGGCAGCCCACGCGTCCGGATGGACTTGCGTGAAATGGGTGCTCCCCAAGGGAGGGACGGAGTCGGAAAGGCTGCGCCGCCTGGTGGCCGAGGTGGAAGCGGTGCGCCGCGGCGGCGGACCGGATTTGGACATCGGGTTGGAGATGTGGGAAACGTTCAGTGTCCGCTCGGCGATTGAGTTTGCGCGGGCAGTGGCCCCGTTCCGGCCCTTGTTCATCGAAGAGCCAACCTGGCGCGAGACGCCGCAGGCGCTCGGCGATATCGCGGCCAAGAGCCCGGTTGCGGTGGCGGGCGGCGAAGGCCTGATCTCCCGCTACGAGTTCAAGCAACTTCTCGACGCCAAGGGCGCGCAGGTGATCCAGCCGGAGGTGATCCACTGCGGCGGCATCACGGAGATCCGCAAGATCGCGGCCCTGGGCGAGGTTTATGGTGTGGAAATCGCGCCGCATATGTATTACGGCCCGGTGGCGCACGTCGCTTCACTTCACGCCATGGCGGCCGTTCGCAGCTTTCTGATCCAGGAGTGGGACGCGGCGATGGAGAGCCACTTCACGTCATTGACCCGCGGCACGTTTCCGGTTTTCGGCAACGGTCACGTGACGCTATCGGAGCGGCCGGGCCTGGGAATTGAAATGAACTGGGAGGAGTGGGACCGATCTTTTCCCTACAAGGGGCAGAGCCTCCGTCCTCCGGGCGGCCGGTAGCTGCCGGGGCTGCTGGCGGCAGTTTGGGAGAACGGCGCGGCGCTTCCCGCGCAAAGGTTCTCTACTTGACGACGCCACCCCTTGTGCCCTTTTCAGGCGCCGATCTGCCCGTGACCGCGGCCGGAACCTCAAACGGACCGACGTCGTACGCCGCGCCCTGGGGCCTTGGCGTGCCAGCATAATCCGTTGTCACAAATGGCAGCGGAACTCCCGCATTGATAGCCGGCGAAGATGCTGAACGGAAGTGCGGGTCAAAGGACTCAGTTGCCGTCGAGTTGACCAGGAGCGGATCCCCGCAGATCGCACCCGTTTCTCCGGTAAAGTAGGGGCACGGCGTTCTCAGGCCGTACCAGAGATTATGGCTCCATCCAACTAAATTTGCGGTCGTCGCCCCAGGCGAGCCGGCCAACTGATACGGCGCGGTGTTGTGGAAGTACCCGTAGACGATATTATTCGCCAGCGTAAAATGCGTTCCTGAGTTACAGTCGCGATAGGCGCCGCTGGCCGCTGATTTGCAGCTCAACAACATAGGACTCGAGATATCTCCCTCGGTGATCACATTGTTGTAGGCGTAGATCGTCGTGTCGCCGGGCAGGGAAGCAACAAACGGTTGCCCACCGGCGCGGCAGACGGATACGTTTGGCGAGAGCGGGTTGCCGGAGTTCTGCAAGAATTTACAGTTCCCCTGAATAATCGAGTTCGTTACCGTTGAAACGGACCCCGACGACAGTTTTAGAGCGTTTCCGTTATTACCGTGTGTCCAAAGCCGATCGATCTCAATCGAACCGCCTGCCTTGTCAACGTACAACAGATCGATGCCGTCCGAAGCGTTATAAGCAACCTCGACACGATGAAAGATAAACTGCCCGGAGCTATGGTCTGCGCCGATGCCGTCACCCGCAGACACGTAGGCGTCGATCACCATACAGTGGTTGGCTGGATCCGGATTGTTGGGGTACTTCTCAATGCAGCCCCCCCAAAGAAATTTCGAATCCTCGACCAGAATCGTGCCCTTCGCGTCCCGATCCCCCGACCCTGGGTCCCAATACAAACCGCCGGCGTTGGAATCGACCAGGAGGTTCTGGGCGGTGAAGCCATCCGGAGGCGCTATCCAAATTGCCGACGTGGCCATGCCGTGAACCCATACGTTTTTGATCGTGAAATTCCTGATGTAGAAACCGGCGATGCCATTTTTCGCCCATGGCTGATCCGTGTAGGGGGTAACGGATTCGCAGCGGGCCGTCGTGGTGCTTGCGCCCATGCCATACCCGCACTGCGCGTGGTCGGTGATCTCCAGGCATTCGATGTCCGCATCGGCCGCGCCGGGCGCCGCCCACCCGGCAGACAGCGATCCCCCGAGGTTGAAGATCTGATAAACGCCGCCAGTTCCCCAAATCTCCGGCTTGGTGGCGCATCCATCATTCCAGTGCTCACCCAGGATTCTTACGCCATTCGGAATCACTGGAAGAACGACTTCCCGGCTTCTGGGAACATAAACGCTGCCAAATATGGCCGAGTCTCCGGTCACGGGGTACGTGTTAGGGGCGCCCCATCCGATCATGTACGAGCCATCCCCGATGATGATGGTGTCGTTAGCGGAGACGGACCACGCAGTCGGGCTCGTCACAAGCCAGAACGGATGCGCGTACGCGCAATCCTGCGCCGTGCCGCTGCCCGGGTATGCCGCGTTCGTGAGCCCGGTACATTGCTCCCTCGTCCCGCCATCCATGCGAATGTACCAGGTCGCTCCCCAGCCGTAGGCCGACAACCACAACCCTAGGATTAAGAGTTTCACTCGGTAATAGTTTCTCCCCTTCTTCACGGTCCCCAGTATCGCCGCCGATAGACAGCGAGAACGTTCGTGCAAATTCGAGGGTAGCACCAGTACCAGGGCTGTGGTCATGGTGCCCGGGTTGCGGTGCGCCGTCTAGGGTCGATGCGCAACGCTGCTGGCCACGGAGATGCCGCGCACTTCTCGTGGGTAACGCCCGGAAACGGCACAATAGAAGTGATACAGGGCGCCCTGGCGCCAGACCACGGAGGGCTTGTGGGCGTATGTCTCATCGACGGAACCGGGCGGGCCGGTGTCGATCAGAATCTCGTCCACCTTCTGCGGCGTGAACGGCGTGTCACCGATGGCTAGCAAGTCTCGAGCCTTCCCCTGTCCGAGGCTGTAATAGAAGAAAACCCAGCGCTTGCCATCGATCAGGATGCAGGGGTCGCTGGCGAAACGCTCGTCCCAATTGCCTTTTGGCCCGACCGGAATGATCGGGTTTCTGTCATAGCGCGTCCACGTCCTGAGGTCCTTCGACGTCGCGACGCCGGTCTGTTCGATCCATCCGCCGCCCTGTTCGCGCGGGCGAGTCTTCGTTTTTGCGTTGTAGAACAGATAGAATGTGCCCCGTTCTTCGACGAGGCAGGGCTTGTACAGACCGCCGCACTCCCAATACGCGCCATCTTCCGGACGCAGGCAAGGCGGTTCGATTTCCCATTTCCGGATGTCGTCGCTCCAGCAGAGGCCGATCACCGCCGCGCCCTCCTCGTAGCCTGCATTCGGATACGCGTGATACACCCCGAGATACCGGCCGTGGATCTTCTTCAGCTCCCCGGGAGAACGAAGTTCGTTCTGGCGCACGATCCAAGTCATGGCGACGTTGTAACGCGTGATCGGGGACGCGGGATCGCGGCGAAGGACGCAACCCTCCTTCGTCCAGGCAAGCAGATCGGCGGACGAGGCGAGACCCGTCTGGTATCCGATGCCGTCGAAGCCGACGTAGGTCATCCAAAATCGGCCGCGGTGGTGAAACACAAATGGGCAATCGACGGAGCGGCTGTCAAACCCAGACGGATTCGAAGAGGCTGCAAGCACGAGCTTCCCGAACTTGAACGGCGTTCGGTACGGAGCGGCGGCGCCATCCGCAGAACGGATCTGCCGTGTTGCGAGCGCGCCAGCCAGGAGCGTTCGGCGCGTCATCGAAACGTCTTCTGGAGAAAGTCGGCCAAGGCGTGACGCCAGACCTTCCATTCGTGCGCTCCCGGAGTCTGGAACCATACGTGGCGAATCTCGCGGGCTTTCAACCGGTCGACCAGATTGAGATGGCCGTTGATCCGAGGGTCGTCAGCGCCGCAGGCGAGGTACAGCAGCTTGAGCTTTCCGTTTGTCGCCGCGGGGTTTTCCAGCAGTCCGGGGATGTGCTTGGAAAGCTGGAAGTCCGCGTCGCTGAGGAGGCCGGAGCTGAACTCACCGACCCAGGCAAAGTGCTCCGGGTTGCGCAGGCCGATCGTGAATGCCTGTCCGCCGCCCATCGAGAGCCCGACGATGGCGCGCGACTGCCGGCCGGGCGTCACGCGATACGTCTTCTCGACTAGTGGAATTACGTCACCGATCAATTCGCGGCCGAGCAGTTCCATGGCTTCGGCGCTGCTTCCGCCCGCCCAGGTGCGGTCGGTGTCGCCGTTCATCATTACGATCAGCGCTGGGACTGCTTTGCCCTGCGCAATCAGGTTCTCGAGGATTACGCCGGCGCGTCCGTCGATGCTCCAGGTCGATTCGTCATCGCCCGACCCGTGCCGGAGATACACCACGGGGAAGCGGCGCGCCGGTTCCGAGTCGTACTGAGGGGGTGTGTAAACGTAAAGCTGTCGCGGCTGTTTGAGCGGAGTGGATGTGTACGACCGGATCTGGATCGCGCCATGCGCAACTTCCTGCACCTGGTCGAAGCGCGGAGGAACGCCCGGAACATCCAGGAGATTGCCCGAGACCTGCTGACCGGTTTTAAGGAGCGTGTTTGCCGTGTCGAGGACGCGGGCGCCGTCCACCGTGAAGGAGTACTCGTAGATCTCCGGTTCGAGGGGGCCGATGGTGATACTCCAGAGACCGGTGTCGTCTTTTTTCATTCGCCTGGTTCCCCCGAGCGAGAGGGCGACTTCCGTAGCCTGCGGTGCCCGGATGCGAAACGTGACGGTCCGATCCGGGTGAATCTCCGGCGAGACGAGCCGGGCGGCGCCAGTCGCTGCGCCCCCCGAGGGGCGATACGTATTTGGACGAGGAGCCGGCGTCTGGGCCGGCGCAGTCAGCGCCCCGGCCAACACGGCGATCAGGAATCTCGAATACATATTGGACGCGATGGTATCATCCCGTCGGGCAGACCGGAACGGTCGGGTTTCCGGTGTCGATTTTAGGAAGCTCCGGTCCGGCCGTTCCTGGCCGGATCGCAGTCCTCCGGCCCGAATATCTGCCGGATTTCGGTCTCGCCCTCCCATCCTGGCCAGTGCTTCCGATGCAGTTCCATGAAGTGCACCGCCCCCTCGATTGCCTCCTCTTTCGACTTCAGCTCAAACTGCGCATAGCCTCCGAGAACCTCCTTGGTCTCAGTAAACGGCCCGTCCATCACCTTGACCTGCCCGCCGGAAAGCCGCACGCGGGTGCTTTGCGCGGTCGGGGCGAGCCCTCCGGCTCCGAGCATCGTCCCGGCTTTGACGGCCTCTTCGCTGAGCTTCGCGATGGCGTCCATCAACTCCTTGGGCGGAGGCCCCGAGCTCTCAGCAGTTTTGACCAGCATCATAAATTTCATTTCTCTCTCCTTCTCAAGTTGGGTTTGCCGGGCTCTTATGACCGTTGGGCTCGAATTGAATACCCGGCTCTATTAGTACGTCGAATGGGACACTACGAAATCGACGTTCGACCAGATTATTTTTTGTCGGAAATCTCGCGGCGGAGGCGCTCCTCCTGTTCGCGAAGCTCAGGGGTAAACTCAGGGCCGAAGTCTTCCGCCTCGAACACCTGCCGGATCTCGATCTCAGACTCGCCATCGAAGGGATTCGGGCAGCGCTTCACCCACTCCACGGCTTCTTCCATCGATTTCACCTGCCAAAGCCAGAAGCCGGCGATCAGTTCCTTGGTCTCGGCAAAGGGACCATCGATTACCGTCCGAGTGGTGCCTGAGAATCGTACCCGCTTGCCTTTCGAGCTGGCCTGAAGCCCTTCTCCGGCGAGCATAATGCCGGCCTTCACCAGTTCTTCATTGAACTTCCCCATCTGGGTAAGGATTTCCTGGCTCGGCGGAACGCCCGCCTCAGAATCCTTCGTAGCCTTAACCATCACCATGCATCGCATCGTTAAATCTCCTTTGAATTTCGTCCTTCTACTGTAATGTCGGACAAGGAACGGCCGGATCGACAACTCCGCCTTTTTTTTTCGCAAGAATTTCGCTGAGCGGTGTGAGGGTGCGCGGCCACCTGGGACTGCCGGCCGGCACGTCCGCGGTCGAACTCGGCGCTATCTGCGTTCAGCGGCGCCCTTACGGATGACGTCCACCAGGACAGCGCCGACGATCACCACCCCGATGACGACGGTTTGCCACGACGCGGAGACGTTCAGGAGATTCAAGCCATTGCGGAGGACGCCCATGATGAGCGCGCCTACCAGAGTGCCGCCGACGGTGCCGACACCCCCGAAGAAGCTGGCGCCGCCGATGATCACGGCGGCGATCGCGTCCAACTCGGCGCCCGAGCCGGCCAGGGGGAAGCCTGAGTTCATGCGGCCGGCGAGGACGATCGACGCTGCGCCGGCCATCATGCCGCTCAATGTATAGACCAGGATGAGGCGCCGGTCGACGGGCACGCCGGACAGCATCGCGGCCTGCGGATTGCCGCCGATCGCGTAAATGTCGCGGCCGATGGTTGTGCGGGTCAGGAACACGTGGAACAGCCCGCAAAAAAGGAGCACCAGAATGACAGGCGCGGGGATCCACAGGACCGAGCCGGCTCCCCAGAAGCGGAAGCCGGCCGGCAATTCCGAGATCGGAAAGCCGCCGGAGATCACCAGGGCGAGGCCGCGCGCTACGTTCATCATGCCGAGGGTCGGGATGAACGGGTGCGGCAGGCGCAGCTTGGTGAGAAGCGTGCCGTTGATCGCACCCAGAGCTGCGCCGATGGCGAGAGATCCGGCCAATGCCGCTGCCGGCGGGACGCCTGCCTTTAACAGCAACGCCGCCAGCACGCAGGACAATCCCATGATCGAGCCGACCGAGAGGTCGATTCCGGCGGTGATGATGACCAGGAGCTGTCCGAGAGACACCAGCGCGTTGACGGCCGACTGACGAAAGACGTTGATGAGGTTGTCGAACGTCAGAAAGTGGTCGGATAGGATCCCCAGCGTGACGCAGAGGATGACGAGGCCGAGCAGGGGGCCGAACCGTTGCCACAGGATTCCTCTCGAAATTCTTTTCAATTCGCTCCCCCGGTCGCCAGTTTCATGATTCCTTCCTCGGTGGCTTCGGCGCGCGACAACTCGCCCGCGATGTGGCCGCGGTGCATGACAAGAATGCGGTCGGAGAGCGCCATCAGCTCCTCCAGTTCGGAGGACGCCAGGAGGACGGCGCAGCCGCGGGCGCAGAGGGCGCGGATGATGTCGTAGATCTCGGCTTTCGAGCGCACGTCGACCCCACGCGTAGGCTCGTCGAGTAGGAAAATATCGGAGCCGGCGGCGAGCCACTTGGCGAGCACCGCCTTCTGCTGGTTGCCGCCGCTCAGGTAACGCAGCGGCTGGTCGAGCGATACCGCGCGAATCCGGAGCTCGCCCATCAGTTGGGCGGCCGACTTCCGTTCATCGGCGCTTCGGAGGAAGAGGCGATCGCGGCGGCCGGGCAAAGCTATATTGTCGGAGAGGGAGGCGCCTAAAACGAGTCCTTTCGCCTTCCGATCGTCGGGAACGAGTCCCATTCCATGCCGGATGGCGTCCTGCGGATTCCGGATGTTTACCGGGAGGCCGTTGACGAGGATGCGGCTGTCCGAGCCGGCCATTGCGCCAAACAGCCATTCGAGCAATTCGGTGCGGCCGGCGCCCGCCAGCCCGGCAAGCCCGACAACTTCGCCGTGCCGGACAGTGAGGTTGAGGGTACCTTCGATGCGAAGGGCCTCGACCTTTTCCTGCAGGGCAGGGGGCGGGACCGCGCTGGTGAGGCGCGCCTTCAGATCCTCCCCGACCATGGCGCGGACAAGCTCATCGTGCGTGGTCGCGGGAGTATCGCAGGTCAAGACACGGCGGCCGTCGCGCATGACGGTGACCCGGTCGGTGACTTCGAAAATCTCGCGGAGTCTGTGCGAGATGTAAATGACGCTCACGCCTCGCTCGCGCAGAGTGCGGATGGTGCGGAAGAGGCCCTCGGCGTCTTTGCCGGTGAGCGGCGCAGTGGGCTCGTCCATGATGATGAGTCGTGAGCGGAAGGCCAGCGCGCGCGCGATCTCGACAAGCTGCCGCTGCGCGAGGCTCAATTCGAGCACGCGGCGGTGCGGGTCGATGTCGTGGCCAAGCTCTTCCATCAGTTGGCCCGCCCGATCGAAGATTTCGCGCCAGCGCACCCAACCGCCGTCGGCGGGATGTCGGCCGAGGAAGATATTTTCAGCCGCGCTCAGTTCGGGCGCGAGCGCGAGCTCCTGGTGCACAAAGGCGATGCCGAGGTGCTGGGCGTCGCGGGGGGTGCGAACTGCCACGGGATGTCCTTCCCAATGAATCGAGCCGCCGTCGGCCGGGAGCACCCCGCTGACGATGTTCATGAGGGTCGACTTGCCGGCCCCGTTCTCGCCCGCGAGCGCGTGCACTTCCGCGGGACGGACGTCGAAATCGACTCCTTCGAGGACGCGGAACCCGCCGAATGCCTTGGTAATCCCGTGCAGTTCGAGCAGGCTCAAGAAGCCCTCGGAGCGGTCGATTGGCGCACAACCAACTCGCCCTGTTTGACGATGCTGCGGGGGGCGTGCCCGGCGAGCAGCTCGAGCAGGATCTCCGCTGCGTCGCGGCCCATCTCCTGCTTAGGCTGCCGGATGGTGGTCAGCGGCGGGTCCGTATAGGACGAGAAGAAAAGGTCGTCGAAGCCGGCGATCGAAAGATCCTGCGGGACTTTCAGGCCGCGCTCGCGAGCGGCTCGCAGAGCGCCGAAAGCTTGCATATCGTTGTAGCAGAAGATGGCGGTCGGGGGATCCGCGAGGCTGAGAAGCTGCCCCATCGCCTGCAGCCCGCTTTCGGACGCGCCGTCGCCGTATGCCAAAAGCCCTGGGTCATACGCGATGCCGGCATTTTGCAGGCTTTGCCGGTAGCCATCGCAGCGCTCGGTGTCGGAATGCAGGCCGAAGCGGTCGCCGATGTAGGCGATGCGCCGGTGGCCGAGCTCGATGAGATGGGTGGTGATCTGGCGCGCGCCGGCCGGGTTGTCGATGCTGACGTGCAAGCCGAACTCGCCGGGGTGTTGATTATTGATCAACACCAGCGGGGCTTTTAATTCCTCGAGCACCGGTAGATAGAGCGCGCCGACCCGGGAGGCCGCGACAAGGATGCCGTCGACCCTGCGCTCCTGGAGCGAACGCACGGCGCGCAACTCGCGATCGGGATCGCCGTGACAGGTGGCCAGGATGACGGAGTACTGCCGCGCCACCGCCAACTCTTCGACCCCCCCGACCACTTCGCCGACGAAGGGGTCGGCGATGCTCGTGACCACGACGCCGATGGTGTTAGTTCGCCTTGTGACGAGGCTGCGCGCGACGGCGCTCACGGTATACCCCTGCTCGGCGGCGATTCTTTGGATGAGCTCGCGGGTCTCGGCGTTCACCAGGGGGCTGTCGCGTAATGCCCGCGAAACGGTGGAATGGGAGACATGAGCGGCGCGGGCGATGTCCTTAATGGAAACCATTGATGTGGAACGACGTGTCCAGAATAGTAGGTCGGAATGGGCTTGCGCAACTCGTGGGCGATGCGTATAATCCTGCACACCATGAAAAAATTAACGGGAGTATTGGCGTTGCTGTCCGTATTGGGCATGTTATTGGCAGCCGGCGCACGTGAGGTCAAGCCGGGGAGCGCTCGTTGGCCGATCAAAACGAGCGTGCCGGCGGACGCAAAACTGGACAGGCCCGGCGTGCTGATACCGCTTTCCGAGTTCCTGGCGCTGGCTCCGGCCGCGGAAAACGCGAGCGACGATTTTGCCAGTGTACTTTACCCGAAAGTGAAAGGCGCGAGGGTGGCAGAGGGGCAGATCGTTCGCACCCGCGGTTTCATGCGAGTTGTGGCGGGCGAGGATGACGGGGATTATCACATTCAGATTTCCGAGACGAACGACACCTTTGACAACTGCCTGATTGTGGAGGTCCCCAAGAACGATCCGGTTTTTGTCAGAAATTCGACCGCCGTGGTGGACGCGGCAAAGGCGGTGCGGGGCTTCGTGATGGATAGGATTACGAAAGGGCAGGATCCTGACGGACGCATCCTGGCTATCAAGGGGCCCGCGTTTGTCGAGGTGACGGGACAGCTTTTCTTCGACGCGGAACATCAGGCAGCGATGGCGAAGAACAAATTTCGGGGTAAGTCGATCGGCTCGGGAACGGATCGGAAACAGTTGCCGTCGAAGACATCGTGGGAAATTCACCCGATTACGAAGATCGAGTTCGCGCCGCGTCCGAAGTAATTCGCGACATTGCTGGCGACGCGCTCACTGCGGTGGAGGCCGTCGCGTTTTCTCAGTTTGAAATATAAGATGTTCGGGGTAGAATTACCATACGCAATCATACCCCCAACTTATGGAAACCCCTGGCCACAGGATTCTCATTGTTGACGATGACCCCGCTTTGCTGAAAATGTTGGGCCTATTCCTAAAGCGTGTGGGATACAGCGTCACCACAATGGACGCCACCGATCGCGCATGGACCGAGGTGGAAGGTCGCGTCGGCGAGTTTACAGGAGCGGTGCTCGACGCCAGCCTGCAAGGACTGAGTACGCAAGATCTCGCTTTGAGGCTGCTGACGGCCAATCCGTCGCTGTGCGTTGTCGTCGCGAGCGGTTATCCTGTGGACATGATCCCATTGGAAGCGGCCGCCGATGGGCGCGTCGAATTCGTACAGAAACCGTTTACGGCGCAGACCTTGGCGAAGACGCTGCGGAGGATGATTGCCGCGCAAAAAAAAGACATTTGAAATCGCTAAAGAAGTAAAGGCCATCGCCCGTGAACGTGTCGGCATTGTCCCCGCCGCGAAGCTCATCGAGCCCAAGTCCACACGAAAAAAGCCCAAGCACAAGAAACGGCCGGAGGACGAGCAGTCGTGAGCCGGTCTCGACTGGATTTCCCCGAAAGGCGCGGCGAACTTCCGGCCGCGGCTGGCGGAGTCTCCCGGCGCGAGTTCCTTGTCTATGCTTCGGTCTTCGGCTGGATCCCCTTCTTCCGCCCGAAACACATCAGCCTCGCTGGAGCGCGTTTCCGGATTGCTCGCTACGGCCGTTCGAAGCGGCGCTACCTCGTCATCCATGGCAACGAAGAGACCGCACGGGAGGTGCTCACGGCCCACATGCGGTCGCACCAGGGCATCGCTTATATTGTCGAGAATCACACGCGTAACGTGCCGCTGGAATCCGGCCAGATCGACCCGAACCGCATGTTTTCCCGCATCGGCGCCGAAGCCAACTTGAAGCGGCTGAATCCCGACTGGCCCCCGGAGCGCATCCAGTCTGCTTTGGCCCTCCTCGACCGCGGCCGCGATCGCCTCGTCAAAGAGCTGTTTCCCCCGCCCGGCGGCCTGATTGTCGCGCTGCACAACAACTCCGAGGGATACTCCGTGCGGGACGAAGAACCCATCAGCGACGCGGGCTCGATCCGCGAGCCCGACAATCCGCATGCGTTCCTCCTGTGCACCAACGAAGGGGATTTTCGCAAACTCGCGACCTCGCCTTATAACGTCGTGTTTCAGAAGAAAGTTTCGCCGGGGGACGATGGATCGTTGTCCCGGTTGGCGGCTGCCCGCGAAGTTCGGTACGTCAATCTGGAAGTCGGAATGGGACACAGCAGCCGGCAGAAAGAGATGCTCGACTGGCTCGAATGGAATCTGACGTAGAGACGCCGGACGCTCTAACCGTGGGCGGACACTGCGTCCGCGAACGGCGCCGGAGTGAACACGGAAAAGATCTGGTTCAGCATTTCCTCGCGCGACGCGAAACGGCTTTCCTCATAACAGCCGAGCGGGTTCTGCAGCACGTTTACAAGGCACTTGTTGCAGTACGTGCACGGAAGCGGCGCGTGATCGGCGCCGTCCGCGAACATCTTGACCAGGTCATTGTTGGCGATCAAAGGCCGTGCGATCGAAACCGCGTCGCAACCGCCGCTCTCGATGGCGTGCCTGATGACCGACGCCGTCTGAAAGCCGCCGGTGCAAATCACGGGTATCGCTACGGCCGCTTTTATTTTACGGGAGTCTTCCAGGCTGATGCCCTCGATGGTCTCTCCGCGGGCATGAATCCAGAGCGCGTGGTAAAGCTTCGCCGCCGGGTCGGCGCGCAGCGTCAGGTAATTAGTGAGCTCGTTCGTGCCGCTCGCCATCATGCTGGGAAATGTCTTCAGCGCGTCTGCGACGGGGAAATCGCCGGCTGGGTTCTTCGGATGTGGGAAGGAACTGCCCGTGGACACGTGTAGCGCGTCGACGCCGGCTGCCTCCAGCCACTTTGCGACCTGAACGGAATCCTTAACAGTATTCCCAGGGGGTTCGAACGGCGCAATCGCGTTGTTGTACTCGGTGGCCGAGATCTTCACCTGTAAGTGGAAATCTGCGCCGGCCTCCTTGCGAATCGCCGCCACCACCTCCAGCAGAAAACGCGCGCGATTCTGGAGCGAGCCGCCGTAATCGTCGTCGCGGTCGTTGATTGCGGAGCTGAGGAACTGCGTAATGAGATACCCGTTCGCTCCGTGCAACTCAACGCCATCCAGGCCCGCTGCCCGGGCGCGGCGCGCGCCCGCGGCGAACGCCTGCACCGTCGCATGGATATCCTCCACCGTCATGCGTTCGCATTCGAACCCATGCACCGGGTCGGGCTTGGCGGTGGAGCTGAGCCCCTTCGCGTACTCGATTCCCGGGATGTCGCGCTGCCGGCCGGCGTGGCTCAGTTGCATGATGAAGCGGCAGTCGTGTTCATGGATCCTCTTCCCCAACTCGCGCCAGAACGGGATTCGTTCGTCGCGGTCGATCGTGGCGTAGTTCGGCATGATGCGGCCGCGGATCGTCACCGGGACGAATGACGACATGATTGCGCCCACACCCCCGCGCGCGAACTTCAATTCCCAATTGATCCGGGCCTGGTTGCCGGAGCCGTCGTAATTGTCGAAACGGCCGGCGACGTTGGATCGCAGGATCCGGTTTTTGATCTTGAGGTTTCTGAATTCGAGCGGTTGAAATAAGGTGTCTGCCATGCTCTACTCCAGATAATAGGGAGGCTCGAAGTTCGGCACCCCCCCGTGCCGGCCGGCCATCCAACGCAAAACGTACACTTGGCGCGGATCCGTCAGGCCGTGCGTCACCTTATTGATCACCACTTCGAGCAGGGAGTGCGACAGCGGATCGCGATAATAATCGATGTCCGCCTCCACCATCACGCAGTCCACTCCGCCGATGGTCTGCGTGTCGTTTTCATGGAAAGTGATTTGGACGTTGGCTTCGCCGAACTGCGTCTGCTTGTAGCTGCGGGTCGCGCCGGGGTGAAACAGGGACGAGGCAGGCTCTGGGGTGAAAACTTTCGCTTCCGCGCAACGCACCACCTGGTCCACAAGCTTCCTATCTCCCCACGCAAAGAAACGATCCTGCGCCGCTTTGTCCCAGATCATCTGGGTGAGGTATTGAAGCGGAGTCTGGTTGGGAAGATGGATCTGCTCCATCGCGGTGAGGATGTTGAAGATGCACGCCAGCGCCGCCGGCCGGTCTTCGATCAGGTTCGAGTAGGCATCGCGCGCGCTTTTCGCGCTGCCGGCGCCCGCGGACAGCAGTCTCGTGAAGTCGGGACGAGTCGCGTTTAACTGGTCCCACTTTGCATCGCTGAAGTTGTAGCCGCCGTTCTTCTTGACGAGTATGATATCGGCAACGGCGCTCACACGCGGCGACACCTTCACCGGGGTGAAACCCGCTTGGGAATAGCCCTTCGCCGAAGCCACAATCGTGTAGTTATCCCCGAAGTTGTCGTAGAATGGCAGCCCTCCCAACGTGACGCTGGAGGCTTTGTGACCATCGCGGTGCACCTGCTTCTGGTTCCCGTCGATGACCGTCAGCAGGACTTCCGTAGTGGTCGGGAAGGGCTTTCGGTCGCCAGAGAACAGATTGACTGTTAATCCGCAGGGCCCTGCGCTCGCTGCCGCTGTTGCCATCGTGCCGCTCCTTTACGCAAAGAACACCGATCGTATACCAGATCACAAGCCCCTCCACAACGCGGGCGCGACCGCTCTGTGCGCTTAAGCACATAGCCGGTGGTCACAGGCCTTTTCTGAAGGATTCCTGTCGCGGTCAAACTCGGGCAGATATAAACTTGGTACTCATCCGAGGTGAACGATGCTTTCTCTTCCGTGGAACCAACGCAGGCCCTCTTATCAATTCGTTGTGATCGGGTCCGGGTACGGCGGCTCGATTACCGCCTCTCGCATTTCGGCCGCTCTAGGTCAACCGCATCAGCTTTGCATTTTGGAGCGTGGCCAGGAGTGGCAGCCCGGCAACTTCCCCGCGGATGTTCCCAGCGTCCTGCAACAAACACGTAGCGACGTGAATCCGCTGGGCCTATATGAATTCCTGAATTACAAAGACATCTCGGTTATCAAAGGGTCCGGATTGGGTGGCACGTCGCTCATCAATGCGAACGTCGCGATTGTGCCCGATGCGGAGGTTTTCCGCCTGGCCGGCTGGCCGCGCACCCTGCGGTACGAAGAGATGTTGGACTATTACGAGCGGGCGCGCGAAGTTCTGGCCGCCGAGCCTGTGCCCGACGCGGTCTCCCTCTCGAAGGTCCAGGCGTTGCAGAAACGCGCCACGGAACTCAACACCATCGCACAGCCCCTTAATCTCGCAGTCAATTTCAAGTACGACGGCCCGAACGCGCAAGGCGTGCTCCAACGGCCCTGCGTCAAATGCGGCGACTGTGTAACGGGCTGTAACTTCTCGGCGAAAAACACCCTGTACATGAACTATCTGCCGCTGGCAGCCAAAAACGGCGCGGACATTTTCACGCAGACCAAGGTCGAATGGATCGAGAAGCTCTCGAACGGCGGTTGGCGCATCCACGGCAAGCACGTCACTTCCGCCGTAGCGAGCGAGTCCTTCACGCTCGACACCGCCAATGTGATTCTGGCCGCCGGGTCGATCAACTCCACCGAAATCCTGCTCCGGTCGGAGACGCACGGTCTGCAGGTCTCTCCTGCCCTCGGAACGGGTTTCAGCGGGAACGGCGACTTCTTCGGGCTGTCGTACAACGGCTCCCCCGAAACCGACGTCCTCGGATATGGGCAGCGCCAGCCGGCGTCCTCCGGACCTCCGCAGCCTGGACCCTCGATTGTCGCCGTTGTGCGGTACAACCCGAACGGGCCTGTGGAGAAGCGCATCGCGATCGAAGACTTCTCATTCCCGAGCGCCTATGTCGCCGCCGCGAAGCTCGCATTTGCCGCGATCGGCGGCGACGATACGCGCATCGGCGACGAGGAGGAGCAGCGGCAGCGGGTCCGCACTGATCTGAATGCGCCGCAGCAGTACGCTCGCGACGGCGCGCTCAATCACACCATGCTGTACCTCGTGATGGGGATCGACGACGCGCGCGGCACGATGAACTTCGACGCGCCCTGGTTTGAGCGCGACGGGCGCATGACCATCGAATGGGACAACGCGGGGCAGCAGATCCTGTTCACCCGCATGAACGAGGAACTGCGGCGCCACGCCCGCTCGCTGCGAGCCAACTTCATCTCCAATCCCACGTGGAGCGTCTTTCGGACAGGGCATCTCATTACCGCCCATCCCATCGGCGGATGCCCAATGGGCGAGGACTATCAACACGGCGCCGTCGATGAATTCGGGCGCGTGTTCTCGGGCGACGGCAGCGTCCATAACGGGCTCTTCGTCGCCGATGGCGCGCTGATTCCTTCGGCGCTGGGCGTCAATCCCTTCCTCACTATCTCGGCGGTCGCCGAGCGCATTGCCGAGCGCAAAATTCACGATATGCATGGCGACGCATATCCGAAGCCGAACGTCGCGGTCAGCATGGCGGCCTCCGAACCGCTCGACGTAATCGGCTGGAGTGAACCGTTGCTGGAACGGCTGTTCCACCGGAGCGCCACGCTGCCCATCGATCGCCTGGTCAACAAAGGCGGTCCGCCAAAGCTGGATATCGCAGCCCGCACCATCCACAACGATGAGTATTGGAAGGGCTTCTTCCCCAAGAAACACATCCTGAATGCCCTTTCGTCAGCAATCTTCACGGGTTTCAAGAAGAGCTTTGAAAAGCGGAACGGCGAATATGTCGGGCTCACCAGCGATACTGACGGCCGCATCACCGCGCATAACTCACTGGAAGAGGTGACGATCGGAAGGCAGACCGGGACGCTCGAACCCGGCAAGTACATCCTCTTGCGCTACCTGGATCCGCAGTGGGCGGGCTTTTACGACATCTTCAAAATCATCAGCGACGACTTGATGATCGGACGCGTCTATCTCGGCGAGTATCCGAACGGTATTCGCGTTTTCACGTTCCCCATGACCCGTAAGTACGGCTTCGAGCAGATGACCGTCGCCGATCACGACGCGCTCTTTTCGGCGGGAACCGTGCCGTCGAAGGAGACCCTCGACGGTCACTGGCGCATGGATATCGTCAGCAACAATAACCACCTCGCCGGAACCGCCTTTCTGGAATTCGAATTGAAGCCGGATGGCCGGCTCGCCAGCCACTACCAACTGATGGGCCTGTTCGAGGGCCTAGTGCTGCCCAGCTTTACGCAGGACCATTTTCAGTTGAACGATTTCACGCCCTTCCACGACGAGATCCGCCAGGTGGACGGCGATTTCATGGTCGGCAAGTACATCACTGGAGTCGTCCCCGACCTATCCTCGGTTTTGAATGGCGCGGACCTGGGGATTTTCCACTCCAAGCCCGGCACACGGGAGTTCGGGTTTTATTACACCCTGAAGCGCGTCGAGGCCGCGGCCGTTCCGGTGAATCCGCTGCTCGGGCCGTTCCTCAACGCGCAACTGCCCGACGGGGTAGGGCTTTCGTTTAACGAAGAGATGACGGGCTGGTTCTTCGAAGGCGCTTCGCTCGAGGGAAGCGGCCGGAAGGCTGATCTCACGATTGCCGATCGTATCCCGGCCACCGGCGCGCCGGCGGATGCCACACCGTGCTCATTCCAGGTCAAAATCTCGGCGCGCGACATTAACGAATTTGTCGATGGGTTGGCTCACGAGGCTGCCATCAAAGGCGTGATCCACTTCGACAGCTTGGCCGGGGCAACGGATCTCACCCTCGCGATCGACGAGCAGGCCAGCCGCTTTCAGTATCTGGTGGTGAACGAGAAAACCGCCGAGGCCGAGATGCGCTACCACCTCGTCTTCAGCGACGCGCAGGGCGGCAGGTATCTCTTCGAGGGCCGCAAACACATGGGCCGAACCGGCGCCGGCGGCGTCAATGCAATCCGCGAGCTCCTCTATAACTACACGACGCTATACTGCGACGTGTCTAAGATCGACGAGAACGGCGACCTGGCTCATCTCGGATTGGCTCTCCTCAAATTCCGCACATTCGAGGATCTGGCTGCGATCGGGAACCTCGCCGGCTTCCTCGGCTCCTTTACCGTCACGGGCACGGACGACCCGCGGCTGCAACTACAAGCCCGCATGCGTTTCATCGCCTTTACCGCGCAGTTTGCCCAGCACGAGTACGATCCGCTCTCGCCCGATATCGGCCGCCTGGAGATCGACGTCCAAGCTGAACTGGCCCGTGGCGCCGAAACGCCGGACTACTTCACCACTCGGCCCACAACCGACCTGCACGACATCCTCCGCGAGGCCACGACGCTGCCGCTCGAAAAACTCCTCAACACCGACGCCGTGTCGATGGACCTGGAGCACGGGCGCATCGCGCGCGACATCTTCTGGAAGGGCTCCTTTGCTCGCGACACACTGCTGGGCTGGGAAGAACGCGCCCGCCAGGCCGGTCTGGGGCGCGCCGAAGTCGCCGGTGGGGCAGCGTTCGCGCCTGGCGCCTTCTGGAAACGGATCGACAAGATCACCGGCGGCGAGGGGACCGGCCGCGTGGTGAACTACGATATCGGCGCACTGCCTGGCGATCCGCTGGTGCGCGCTGTGGTGTATCCGGACGACAATCGCCGCTACTTACGCAAGGGTGACACCGTCCTGCAACTAACGTATCGCAACGATCCCTACAAGCCCGTTTACGACCTGATTAAACTCGTGGACGAGAACAATGCCATCGGCGTTATGCATCTCGGAGAATATCCGAATGGCTTCGAGTTCGCGACGTTCGTCATGTCGCGCTACAGCTATCCGTTGGAGCGCATGTCGGTGGACGATCATCGTCTGCTTTTCGCGCGCGCCGATCTGAGTGCGCTCGCGACGGAACAGATCACTGGAGATTGGGAGGGACGCCTGATTCTCCTCGATGCTCCCTCGACCTCGCTGTTGACAACCCCTCGGACGGCCGTGCTCGGTTATAAATCGTCGGAGGCGCGGTTCCGTGTCGGGCTGGAAGGCGGCGGAACGGTGGTCTGGATCGACGATCTTCCGCCGGGAACGAACGAGATACGGTCCCTCGACGCTGACACTCTGATCGGGAAGTGGAGCGTGCCGACTGTGTCCTCGACGGTGCTGGAATCGCTCCGCGGCTATCTCGCGCCGTTTGCGAAAGAGGTGGTCTTGTATTATTTCCTGAGGCGGATGAAGGCGGCCATCGGACGGCCCTGAGCCGGCCGTAGAATGCCCGGGTTGCGGTTGGAAGCTGTCCCCCCAGAGGGTCTGCCTCAACCAGTCCACGAGCAGCGTGGTGTACTGCCTGTTTACCCGTTCGGGGAATTTCGGATTCATCGTGGAAACGGACACGATCTGTGTCTAATCGCAACCCAAGTGCTGTTCGCCGCCGAATCCGCCAGTTGGATCAGCACCGGCAGCGCCGTTTTCAAATCGTTCTCCTTGCCGTATCTGCTGAGCGCCTCGACAGCGGTGATGCGGGCGGCCGGACCTCGAGCAACTTTCGCAACACTGCGCTCACCCCGGACGCATCGAGCTCACCGATTCCGCGGCGGCCAGCACCCGATCGACGGATATCGCTTCGGGTCGTGCCCGGCTTCGTACGGTGTCCTATCCTTGGCGCGCGCGTGCATTTCCGACTCGCCGGCTGAAGGTGATTCTTGAGTTTTCACTCATGACGGATCGATTGCAATTCCCTCCGGCATTCCATGTCCGCTCCGGATTCCTCGCGTGAGTTTGGAGCGGCCCTGGGAGTCGGGTACTAGAAAAGATTTGTGCGGCACGTGCTTACTGGCGAATTGGGAGTAGTGGCATCTTATATCTGAACAAAGCCCATCTTATGTTTTTCTTTAACTAAGTCCTATCAAAAAGAGCGAGGACTTTCCCAACACACTGTTGTGGTTGTTGGGGTTTGGCGCTTGATGGCATCGCTTTTGTCATTTAGTAACAGTACAACCGGATCCGAAAGAACGTTGACCTGACATATCCCTAATGGTAACTTTTGTCGGAGGTAAATGAATGCGGGCACTTTTAGTGCTAGCTGTACTGTTGGCAATGTGTCTTGGCCCGGCCGGCGCGGCGGTAGTCTCATGCGACAGTGTGCCGGGCGGGTTTGTTACCAGCACGAATGACGTTCTGTTCCCTTATGCTGTGTGGACGGCTCCGGGTTTTGAGTGCGAGCAGATGGACAACATATACTCCAACTTCTCGCCGGGAGCCGCCCCGACAGATACTACATTGCGGGTGCTCTTGCAGGTGATGGGGACTTTCGACATCCATACTCTTGTCTTCGGTGGTAGTTTCCCGACGGACTTCACCCTCGGTTATACCGTCACTATCGACAACGCCCTCAGCGGTGAGCTCATCTACCGCGTCGCGGGCGACCTTCAGGACCCTTCGAATATCGGCACGCCTAGCAATCTGAAGACAGTATTCGGAGCGGGCGGATTCACCGGGTCTCTGACGTCAACACTGGGGAGCCCCGGTACGCCAATTGCCGTACCCGGTCTCAGTACGCTGAACGTAACCGACGCGCTCTCGGCGGGAAATGGATTGACCACGAACGTCGGCAATTCATTTTTCGAGGGGGTTCCAGAGCCTGCCACAACAGTCCTCTTCGGCGCCGGACTGCTCGCTCTCGGGCTCATCCGCCGGTTCCGAAAAGGCTGACTTCGACATCATCGTCCTGAAAACGGCGCTGGCGGTCGCTCAGCCCGGGTTCAGTCTCTCAACACGCCACGATACGGGCGGATCTGCTCCAATGAGATTTCCGCCCGAAGGATTGTGGTATTTGGATAATGATGGCGCGGGCCGCCTATATTGCGTCTTTGGCGTAGCTCATCAGCCGCTTGCGTGCCCTTAAAAATCGGCTTCGTCGGAGAAACCTGTGGGTCGCCGATACGCTCCAACGGCCGGACGCTCGGCTCGCTCAGCCCGCGAACCCAATGTGGATAGTGTGCAGCCCAACTCGACAGCGAGGCGGAACAGCCACCCGCGATCATCGCGCGGGGTGACGAGATCCTTGCGTGACGGGCGATCTGACTGCCTGGCCTAATTCATCCCGCACATGCCGGGGTTGCTGCAGCGGCCGCTGGGGCATGACGGCATTTCCGCCTTCGCGGCGTTGGCGCGGGCGGCAAACGTCGAGAGCTCTTGCGTCAGATGCTTCTGACCGCATGAGGGGCATTCGATACCGGGGGTGTCGGAGGTCCGGCGGACCAGCTTCTCGAAGCGGGTTCCGCAGTCGTCGCATTTGTATTCGTAGATGGGCATTACTCTAATATTAGATTACAAATGCGGTCCATTACGCCACGCACCTCGGCCGTCCGGCTGTTGTAGTTATTCACCAGAATCGAAAACGCCACCCAATTCCCATCGTTGCGCCGAATATAGCCCGAGAGCGCGCTTACATGAGAGAGCGACCCGGTTTTCGCGTACACCCGTCCGGCGGCGGGGCTTTCACCGAATCGATTGCTCAGCGTCCCATCGCGGCCGCCGACGGGCAGCAGCGACAGCCACTCGTCGCGGCGGGGACCGGCGTACATGTGGCGCAGCAATCTGATGACGGCGGCCGGTGTCACCAGGTTCAGGCGCGCCAGGCCGGAGCCGTCGCGGAAGTTGTAGGACTCCGGCGCAATGCCTGCTTCCTCCAGGAACGTCCTCAGCTCCTCGAATCCCGCCTCGAAACTGCCAATGTTGCGGCGCGCCCGGGCGACGGCTCGCAGGGCGAGCTCGGCGTGGAGGTTCTGGCTGACTTTGTCGGTCACGCGCAGGTCCTCGAGGAGTGGCGCGGAGACGAGTCGCGCCAATTCCACTCCGCCGGGCGGCTCCGTAGCGGGCGCCTGCAGCAAGTCGGGGATCTCGCTCGGGTATAAATGCTCCGAGACGGCGGCCCCTTCGACGACAATGCCGCGGTCCTCCAAAGCCCGGAGCAGGGCCAGAGCGGCGTAGCGCGCCGGATCCTCGATGGACATCGGAAAGTCCGGCGTCCGGCCGCGGAGCGGGACTTCTCCCCAGAGGTGAATATCGAGGCTGCCGGGAATCCGCGAAGTATGGACGCCCCGATCGCCGGCGATGGTGACGGTCCGCACGCGGTTGTCGATGCGGTAGAACTCGATCGGGGGATCGACTTGCAGCACGGCGAGGTCTCCTTCGCGCACGCCGGGGCGGACGCTCAGGGTAAATATGTTGTCGTTGACCGTGAGGGCCGAGATTGGAGGGCCGTCGTCGGATTCCGGATCTTCGAGGCCCCAGCCGACCGCATAGGGCTGCCACACGTACCAGGTGTCGTCGCCGATGATGTCGCCGGCGACGCGCCGGACGCCGCGGGCGGCGATCTGACGGGCCATCTCGTCGATTGCGGCGAGCGGATCTCCGGTGGTAGGACCCGTGCGGTAAGGAATGGCGCGGGCGGAAAGGTTCGGGTCGCCTCCGCCGACGAGGCGCAGCGGCCCCTGAATTCGACCCGCGGCATCGGGCGCCGCCATGGCCAGAACGCGCGTCTGGAACGTATAGCCCGGGCCGAGCCGCGAGAGCGCCAGGGCGGTGGTGAAGAGTTTTGTGTTGGATGCAGGGATGAAGAAGTGGTCGGCGTTGAGTTCGTAGATGGTCTTGCCGGTTGCAAGGTCGACAACTTGCATGCCCCAGAAAGCAGTTCTGGCTGCGGGGCTCGCAGCAAGAAGCCGCTCAATGGATTCCGGGAGAGATACAGCGGAGGCCACGGCAACCAGGAGCAACAAGAGGAGTAGTATGCGTCTCATCTTCCGGTAACCTTCGATTCCAACCAGATCAACAGTAGCAGGGCCATCACCAGGAATGTCCCGAGGAGCGGGATTCCGATCACCACCCCAACGCCGAGAACGCTGGCGGCATATCCCAGTGTGGCAGGGGCGAGCAGGCCGCCGACTAGGGCCAGCGAGAATATGCCGTTAAAAAAGCCCGGGTGGAAATACGGGAACCGGCGGCCGATCGCCTCGGCGACCAGCGGGTAGATGCTGGCGTATCCGGCGCCCAGGAAGAACACGCCAGTCGTCGCGCCGAACGCGTTTGTAGTCAAGTACAGGATGAGGCATCCAAATAGCGACGAGAGCACGCTGCCAAGTAGCAGGCGGCCATGACGGACGCGTGGCAGGATGGCGACGGAGCCGAAGCGGCCCGTCATCAGAAAGAACCAGTAGAGGGCGAGTGTCAGCAGAGCAGCCTTCGGGCTTAGTCCGACGCGGCGGATGAGGAGGATCGGCAGCCATCCGGCGAGCGACCATTCATTGCCGAACTGAACAAACAGGAGCAGGGCGAACAGCGTGGCGCCGGGACTGCGAAAGTCCTTGAGCGCCTCGCGCAGCGAAGGCTGGCCGCCGGGTGACGGAGCGACGTAAGATTGCCTAGCGAATAGAGCCGCGAAGACGGCCGGCGTGACGGCCATGAAGAGCAGAATGCTCGAGACTCTGACATAAAAGGTCCCGGCGACCAGCAAAGTCGCGGCGAGACATCCCATACCGTACCAAATACCGCCCCTGATGACTGTGGCGGCGACATCCGACGTGTAATCGCGCGAGACGGCGTAGAATAATCCGACGTTGAGGAGTCCGGAGCCGATCCCCAAGACAAGGAGTCCGGCAACTCGCCACCAGGACGAAGACGGTGGACCAACCAGCGCCAGGTAGGCAAGTGAGATGCACGATAGGGAGCACGCAAAGACCAGCACGAAACTGAGGCCACGGCGCGCCATCAGGCGTTGCGCGAAGACCGTGGCGCCGACCAGCCCAACCGCCAGGCTGAGGAAGTAGTTCCCGACTGCGACGAAATCGGGAGGATCCCGATGGTAACCCCAAGCGGGGAGGATCGCCCCGAGGAACGCGAGGAGGAATCCAGACAGCAGAAACCCGGCCAGGGCACTGCCGGCAGCCCTGGAACCTGCGGCGGCGGCGATTGGCGAGGTTACACTCACAGGAAAAATTGTACCGCCCCTGCCGCCGATCCCGGATTCCGGAGAGTATCTACGGAAATCTGGAGAAACCCTCAATGCTCCCCTGTATTTTCAACAGCTTGTGGGTGGCGCCCCGCGTGCAATCGCAAGTGTGGGTTCTTAAGGTCTTTCTTGCTTTGGTGCGTTGCCTCGTCTGGGCTTTCCGCAGCCCCGTTCCGGACCATCTGCCGGAACGGGGCTTTTTTTGTTGGTATACCGAGCTCGACAGTTCGGGGGTGAAAGTCCCCTCGGATAGGGTGAAGCCCGAAAGGAACCTACCTGGGCGCGGCGACGCCTCTCGTGGAAAGGCGAAACAAACCTTCCTTCACCGGCTCAAGTCACGGAACCGCCGTATGCGGACCCGCATGTTTGATGGTGTGGGAGGGGAGGAGTCGCGAGGCTTCGCCTGTCTCGTGCCGGGACGTTTCACACCTCAAGGCACGGGCACGGGCGGCAGGGCCGTCAGCGTTCACGTGGCGCAGCGGTTCGCGACTGCGACCGCCGTTTTCGGGACAAAAATCATCCGCCTCAAAATTGGATGTCGGGGCGTTTCAGGCGTTAAGGCACGAGCAAGGGCGCCGGGCCGTCAGCGTTCAGTTGGCGCTGCGCAGGGTTTCGTCGTCAGGCGACGAGTACGGTGTTGACGTTTTCGGCGCAGAGTGGAGAGTCACCAGCCGGCTCCAATTGGTATTCTTGAAGGATTCCTATGAAACGCAGGAAATTCTTTCAGGCCGTTGCGGCGGCGGGAAGCGTCCCGGCGCTGGTGGGGCAACAGCCGCCACCGCAACAGCCGCCGTCCCCACAGCCGTTATCGCAACAATCGATACAACCTCCGGCGGGGACTCCGAAGCTCGAGACGGCGGTGGTGGACGCGGCGGCGGATCCACTTCCACATTTTTTTTCGGCGCAGCAGTTCGCGGCGCTGCGGAAGCTTTCAGATCTTCTCCAACCGGCGGTGAACGGAACGCCTGGGGCGCTCGAAGCGAAGGCTCCGGAGTTTCTCGATTTTCTTGTCGGAGAGTCGCCGGATGATCGCAAGAAGATGTACCGCGAGGGCCTGGACGCGCTGATGAAGACAGGGTTCACGGAAGCGGACGCGGCGAAATCGGCGGCCATTCTCGCGCCGTTGCGGGCGCCGTGGACGTACGAGCCTCCTGCCGATCCGCTTGCGCGGTTTTTGCGCGTGGCGAAGCAGGACGTTCGCACCGCGACGGTGAACTCGCGCGAATACAACACCGCGGGGGCGGCATCGGGCGGCGGTTCGCGGCGGTTCGGAGCGCAAGGGCTGTACTGGGTGTCATTGGATCCTCTTTAGAAATCATCATGGCTGCACCGCAATACGACGTACTGATCATCGGCTCCGGAGCATCGGGCGGCATGGCTGCGCACACGCTCACGAAGAAAGGCATCAACTGCGTGATGCTCGACGCAGGGCCGCAGGTCGATTTCCAGCGCGACCGCGTGCAGAAGGCGGTTTACGACCTGCCGTATCGCGGCTTCGGAAAACCGGGCAAACTGACGCACGTTTTCCAGGCGAACGAATTTAACGCGAACCAATGGGTGGATGAACAGCAGGTCCCGTATACGCATCCTCCCAACGAGCCCTACAACTGGGTGCGTGTCAGGATGATCGGGGGCAAGTCGAACTTCTGGGCCCGCATGTCGTTCCGTCTGAGCGACTACGAATTCAAGGGCAAGGATTTCGACGGTTACGGAGAGAACTGGCCGATCAGCCATGCCGATCTGGCGCCGTTTTACTCGAGGGTGGAGCCGATCTTCCGGGTAAGCGGACGGAAGGAAGGCCTGGCGCAACTTCCCGACGGAGAGTTCGTTCCCGATCAATCGCCGGACAGCGAAGCGGCCAACAAACTTCGCGTGTTCGGAAAGCCCGCGGGGATGACGATCACGAAGATCCGGCGCGCCTTGGGCAACGGGCAACTGGCGAGTTCGTTCAACCTGCTGCTGCCGGATGCGGTGGCGACGGGGAAGCTGACACTGGTTCCGAACGCCGTGGTCCGGGAGATCACTGTGGACAAGAACACCGGCCTGGCGAACGGCGCGAACTTTCACGACAAGCATTCCGGGCGCGAGTTGCACGTCACAGCCAAGGCCGTGATCGTAGGCGCGTCCTGCCTGGAAAGCACACGCATTCTGCTCAACTCGGGAATCGCGAATTCGAGCGGCGTGCTCGGGCACTATCTGCACGATCAGTTCTATATCTCGAACAGCGTCGTGGCGATCATTCCGGAAGCGAAGAACGGGGCGCGCGGTTTCACTGGCAGCGGGTACATCCCGCGATACCGCAATCTGACTAAGGGTGAGAAGCGCGACTACATCCGCGGGTTCGCCTACGATTTCAGCACTGGCAACACGCCCGACCCGAAGTACTTTGGCGCATGGGGCGAGGAACTGGATCAACAGCTCGCGAGCGTACGGGGCGCCGGTTTCTCGGCGACGTTGATGGGCGAAGTGCTGCCGCGCTACGAGAATCAGGTCAGTATCAACAAGGACGTGAAGGATGCGTGGGGGATCCCGGTCCTGAACTTCCAGTGCAAGTATTCGGACAACGAGTTCAAGATGGCGAAAGACGCTGTGGATTCGCTCGCCGAGGTCTGCCATAACGCCGGATGGGAGGTTTTGCACAAGAACGACAAGATGTTCCCGCCGGGATACAGCATCCACGAGCTGGGGACCTGCCGGATGGGCGACGACCCGAAGAAGAGCGTTCTCAACAAGTGGAATCAGAGCCACGACATGAAGAACCTGTTCGTGGTGGACGGCAGCAGCTTTGTCACCGGCGGGTCGCAGAATCCGACGATGACGATTCTTTCGCTTTCCATGCGGGCTTCCGAATACCTCGCCGAGCAGATGCGCGCGGGGAACGTATGAGGTGGGCGTTCGCGCTGCTCGCGGCAGGAATGCTGTGGGCAGCGGACCCGCCGCCGCAGCCGATCCCCTTCAGTCATCAACAGCACGCCACGACACTGAAACTGCAGTGCAAGATGTGCCATCCGAACCCCGATCCGGGGGAGGCGATGACGATCGCGCCCGCGTCGGTGTGCATGCAGTGCCATAGCTCGATCAAGAAGGACAGTCCGGCGATTCAGAAGCTGGCGCAGTACGCGCAAGAGGGCAAGCCGGTGCCGTGGGTGCGGGTGTACAGAATCCCTTCGTACGTCAGTTACAGTCACCGGGTGCACCTGGCGGCGAAGAATACATGCGGGGATTGTCACGGGAATGTAGCGGAGAGCGTCCAGGTCTCGAAGGAAGGGGACATCTCGATGGGGGCGTGCATGACCTGCCATCAGATGCGGAAGACCGGGATCGACTGCAATTTTTGTCATGAGTTGAGGTAGCACGAGCGCGTGTTTCGACGCTCGAGACGGATGAACTCCGGGCGGAGGAACGGCAGAGAAAACGAACGCTACTGCTCGCGAAGCTTGCGACATGATCGACGGAAGCGGCTTTCCGAGTGGGCTGGTCAGCGGTTACAAGACTTACGGGGACCACTCGGGTCACCATTATTCACTGCCTGTGATACGACGCGTGTGCAATCCTCTTGGCCTGCCCAAAACTCCCCTCGCTCGGGGCGCGTTCTGTTCGCTGGCTTTCGCCGCTCGCTAGTGCAAACTACCTGGAATACCGAGATGACTTTTCGGATGCGCTGGGGCTGCAAACATGTGAACCCCAACTCCTGTCCTTTTGGCCGGTAAACGGTCCGCAGTGGGACGGGCTGGCGACTGTCGACCTCACGTCCTCCGCTACGCTCGCCCTTCCAAGCCGATAGAGAACCTCCACGATCTGGCGCTCCCTGCGGCCGAGGCGAGTTCCGATGTCTTCATTCATCCGAAGCCTCGCTCGCGTGCTATCCCACTAGCAACTGCTAGTACACTAGCAGGAGCCCGAAATCCACAGCCCACCTTACCGGTAGGATCTTGTCACTCTTTGTGGCACGCATTGTCAACAACTCTCACCCCTACACTGCCGCACGCGTCCAGGCCGGGCGCCCTAACATTTCCTACCCTTAGACGTCTGTATACTATGATATCTGAGTATGCCAAAAATTGATTCGTTGCAGGGCTCCCTCGATCTCCTGGTCCTCAAGATTCTTTCGCGCCGCCCTCGCCTCCATGGCTATGCCATTATGTCCGCGATTCAAAACATGTCGGGCGAGGTGCTCCGCGCCGAAGAAGGCTCGCTCTATCCGGCTCTGCACAGGATGGAGGAGGCCGGCTGGATACAGGCGGAATGGATCACAACAGAGGCCGGTCGGCGGGCGCGCTTGTACGAGTTAACCACGGCGGGACGGAAACAATTGGAGGTCGAGGAGTCACGGTGGCGCGCCGTGACCTCTGCCGTCAATCGCGTGCTGAGGATGGCTTGATATGTCGATCTGGTCGAGAGTTGCGAACGTATTCCGCGCAGACCGCGCGAGCCAGGAAATCGATGAAGAATTCGCTGCCCATATACAAGAGGCCATCGCTCGGGGCCGCGATCCGGAGGAGGCTCGAAGAGCTTTCGGCTCCATGCTGCGGCAGCGGGAAGCGAGCCTGGATATCCGCCTCCTCGGCTCGTTGGATTCGCTGTGCGCCGATGTCATTTTCGCATGGCGGCTGCTTTGCAAGTCGAAAGCAACGTCCGCGGTAGCGATCCTGTCGTTGGCGCTGGCGATTGGCTCCTGTGTGTCCGCATTCCGGATCGTAGACGCACTGCTGCTGCGTCCCCTGCCGATTCGCGATCCGGAGCGGCTGTACGCGCTCTTTCGCAAAGGCATTGGACCGGATGGCAGAGCAAGAACCACCGCCAGCAACGAATATCCTCTTTACCTTCAGATGCGGGCGGCGGTCGGGAATCAAGCCGATCTGATCGCTGTCTCGTACGCGGCCCGTCGAGATCTAACCTACGGTTCGGATGAGGAGACGGAGAAGGCATATGTTCAGTACGTCTCCGGTTCCATGTTCGACAAATTCGGCGTAAGCCCCGCGCTCGGGCGAATCCTCACGGAAAACGACGACCTCAAGCCGGGCGCGCATCCAGTCGCCGTGCTCTCTTACGATTATTGGTCGCGGCGCTTCGGAAGCGACTCGAACGCCCTCGGGCGCAGGTTTCGCATCGCCGGTGTGGACTACGAGATCATCGGCGTCGCCGCCCGCGCGTTCACGGGAACCGAGCCGGGGACGATCACTGAGATATTCCTTCCGACGATGATGAATGAAGGAGTGACCCAGCCCAATTCGAGCTGGTTCCGCACGTTCGTCCAGTTGAAGCCGGGGGTCTCAGCCAACCAGGTCCGCGACGCCCTGAGCCCGATCTTTCAGGCCTACCAGGAGGACCTTGCCAAGCAGTTCAAAGGGTGGCCGAAGGATCGCCTCCAGCAACTCCTCAGCAATCATCTGGTGATCGAGCCGGCGGCGGCCGGCGTCTCCGGCCTGCAGGAGGAGTACCGCGTCGCGCTGTTTGCGCTCGGCGTGTTAGTGACGTTGGTCCTGCTGATCGCGTGCGCCAACCTTGCGAATTTGATGATGGCGCAGGCCGCGGCGCGCGCCCGCGAGATGGCGCTGCGGGTCGCCATCGGAGCGGGGCGCTGGCGCCTGATACGGCTCGTACTGGTCGAGAGCGCCTTGATCGCGCTCTCCGGAGCGGCGCTTGGAATCGTCCTCGCGGGGTGGTCCGCGCCCTTCGTCGTCGGCATGATCAATCCGCCCGATCATCCCGTGCGCCTCGTGCTGCGGCCGGACCTTCGGGTGCTCGGATTTGCGGCCGCGCTAGCCGTCGCCGTCACCATTTTGTTCGGCCTGGGACCCGCTTTAAGAGCCTCCGCCGTCAGGCCGGCCAGCGCGATCAAAGGAGGGACGGGCCCGTGCTCGCGGCGCCGCATGATGCACGCGCTGATCGCCGCACAGGTTGCATTTTGTTTTCTGGTGCTCTTCGACACAGGGCTTTTCACGGTTACATTCGACCGGCTTTCGAATCAGCCCACGGGCTTCGCCGCCGACGGGGTAGTTAACGTAATCACGGGCGCTCGTCCGCCCCAGTCGGTGCTGCTCTGGCAACAGGTCGCCCGGCAGCTCCGATCGCTTCCCGGAGTCGAGACCGTGGCATTGGCGAGTTTCCCGCCGCTGAGCGGGTCAATGGAGGGCGGCTTCGTCGCTGTCAACGGAGGACAGCCCGGAGGCGCGCTGGTGAGATTTTTCTCGGTTTCGCCTTCCTGGTTCGCCGCGATGAAGATCCCGATGCTCGGCGGAAGAGACTTCGTCGAGAGCGATGCCTCACCGGGCGTTGCGATTGTCAACCAGACCTTTGCCAACGTGTACTTCAACGGTGAGAACCCGGTCGGTAAGAGCTTTGACACGAATCGAGACCATGGGATGCGCTGCCGCATCGTCGGCCTGGTGAGCGATTCGCGTTACGAGGATATGCGAACACCCATATCGCCGGTCGTCTACCTGCCCTTCCGATCGGTTGACCCGAGCGGTCAATTCCGTGAACCGCGCGGCGCGGCATTCGTATTGCGCATTTCCGGATCGAAGCCGCTCGCGATCGCCCCCATGCTGCGCCGCGAAGTCGCGCGCGCCAGGCCGGGGTTTCTGGTCAGTCGAATCGTGCCCCAGACGGAATTAGTCGAGCAGCAGACAATCCGCGAACGGCTCCTGGCCATGCTGGCTTCGTTTTTCGCCGTTGTGGCGCTGCTGTTGGCGGGAATCGGGCTCTACGGCGTGCTTGGCTATTCGCTCCTGCAGCGCCGGCGGGAACTCGGCATTCGCATCGCCATCGGCGCTCCGGCCCGCGACATTATGCGGCGCGCCACAGTCGATGGATTGGCCATGGTCCTCGCGGGTGCCCTCACCGGGCTCGCCTTCGCGTTGCTTTCGATACGCTACATCGAGTCGCTGATCTACGGAGTGAAAGCAACCGATCCAGCGCCTCTCATCTTACCGGCGCTGATCCTGTTTGCCGTGGCGTTACTGGCGTCCGTGCCCGCGGCTATCGGGGCAGTGCGGATCGACCCCGTTGACATGCTGCGTGCGGAATAGCATCGGAATTCGCCCGTTTCGACCGCAAACGTAGTCTGGCGGACTGGATAGTCTTCGGTCGACCTGGACTGCCTCCGATCGGAATCTCCGGCGTTTGGGAGAACTGTCCGGCGTTGTAGCTGGTGACGACTCCGAAAGAAGGTCGGTGAGCTTGTAGGCCGGTATAACAGCGAACCGGATAGTTGTTCTTGACACGCACCGAGTCTAGCGAAATCTCACGTGCCGGTAATACGGAACGGCTTGGGGTCTCAACGCCTTACTATCCGGCCTGGCCGCGTCCAGATCGGCGATTGCGCATCCGGAAAGTGGCGCGCCAGCCAGGCTGAGCCCCGCCCGCCGATGGGGGGCGGGCATCGGGATTCCGTTTCGAACTCGCAGAAGGATCTAGCTACTTGGCGACGGAGTAGCGCCGTTCCTGGAGATAAATGAAGTCTCCCAGAGCCGAGGCATCGTCGTTGGAGGCGTTCGCAGCGAGGTTGAACTGCACCGGATCGACGCTTCCCACAGGGGCAGTCCACTCCAGTGTCCAGTTCTGAACTCCCGGCATAACAAGTGTGCTGCCGGCAGCCGTGTGCTCTACGAACTGCAGGGAGGGATCGGAAGCCGCGGTGACCATTCGCGCGCGCCCGTCCATCAGGCGCCACGAACCGGCCTGCTTACCGTTCCGTGCGCCCGAAGCAAAACGAGCCACAATTTGAAACCCGCCACGCTCCATCCCTTCCCGAACCAGTCTGATCGTGATCGGGTACGTGCGGCCGGGCTCGTAAGAATCGGCGATCCCGCTCCAAACAAGCGATCCGCCGGGCGCGTTCAGGGGATTGTCCGAATGGCACGAATGGCACGACCGATCTCCAAACCCGCCGGCCACATTTGGGCCGGGGCCATCCTTATAGGCGGCCAGAAGGAGAGGCGCCCCTATCGCCAGGGAGGTTTTCAGGAATATACTGCGCACCAGAGGAGGGTACAACAAGTGAATCGCTATTTGCGAATCGGAATGATCGCCGCGAGCCTGGCCGTTCTGGCTGCGCTGCTCTGGGGGCGTCCACCCGCGGGACCTGTCAACGTGTCCTTCGACGAGTGGATGACGCCGAGTAATCCGCCGTTCCCACACGATCCCGAATTCTCCCCGGATGGGTCGGTTTGGTATACCGGCCAACGCGCCAATGTCATCGGGCGGCTGGATCCCGCCAGCGGCACCTTCAAGGAATACCCGCTGCCGACGCCGAATTCCGGCCCGCACGGGCTCACCACGGACAAGGACGGCAATATCTGGTACACCGGGAACGCGGTCGGGCTGATCGGCAAAGTCGACGTAAAGACCGGGAAGATTACCGAGTACAAGATGCCCGACCCAAAGGCGACTGACCCGCATACGCCGATTTTCGATAAGCGGGGAATTCTCTGGTTTACCGTGCAGGCCGGCAACTTTGTTGGCACGTTGGACCCCAAAACCGGGAAGATCAATCTAGCCACGCCGCCCACACGGAATGCCCGCCCGTATGGAATCAAGCTCAATTCCAAACAGGTCCCGTTCTTCGATGAGTTCAATTCCAACAAGATCGGCAGCATCGATCCGCAGACGATGAAGATCACGGAATATCCATTGCCCGATGCCGGCGCCCGGCCCCGGAGAATTGCGATCGCCAAAGACGACACAGTCTATTACACCGATTATGCGCGGGGGTATCTGGGACACCTCGACCCGCAAACGGTACAGGTGCACGAATACGCTTCGCCGGGAGGACCGCGCAGCCGCCCCTACGGCATTGACATCACGTCCGATGGGAGCGTTTGGTATTGCGAAACGGGCGATGACGCGAAGAACATGCTGATCCGCTTCGATCCGAACACGAAGCAGATGCAGTCATGGCCGATTCCCAGCGGCGGCGGAACCGTCCGCCATATGGTCGTCGGCAAGAATGACGATCTCTGGTTGGCCGAGAGCGGCGTGGGTAAGATCGCCCGCGTACGCACGAAGGCCGTCGGAACACGGTAGCTGACAGCGGGAAAATTTCGGCCCCTCGTCGCTCACAGTCGACCGAGCGCGCTTTTCGGCAATACGTTTGCCGGCCAGATCGAATCCGTGCCGGTGTTTGAGCATATGATGGTCGACTTCGTGGGCGCTTATTTCCGATTTCTGCTGGAATCGGCAGCTTTGTGAATACCAGGCAACCGGATAGCTCAAGGAAGTGTATCAGCTAGCCAAAAAGGTTCTGTTCTTTCATCCGGCATGACCCGTGATCAGTGGTGACGGCGCTGAATGCGCGAATCGGGACGAAGCAGTTGCCGGACGGCTTGCGGTCGAGGCGCGCCATGCGCGCAGCCGCAGGCAGGTCGTTTAGTCATGCTCCTCGCCACCGCTTCCCGTCGCATCCGGCCGAAGCCGCAGGCCATCAGCGTTTTGCTCTCGACATTCGGGCAACGCGATGATGCGCCCGCTCGAGCGCCGCGGACACCGCTCCACTTTGGCGAGGAAGGCAGATGGGCCGAGCCGCATTCCAACGCGGTTACACCCCAATGCGATAAAGTCAGTAGATGGGATCGAAGATCTGGCGCATTGTCGGCGCCGCGTTCGTGGGGATGCTGGGTTTCGGGGCGGTAATCCCGATGCTCCCGGTATATCTCCGCGAGCACGCCGGGGCGTCCACCTTCATCACCGGCCTCTTCATCGGTCTCGCCTCCGCTTTCGCGCTGCTCGGCCGCCTCTTCGCTGGCAGAGTTGCCGACCATCGGGGTCGTCGGACGGCCCTTCTGCTCGGGATGGCGTTCTGCGCGGCTGCGGGCGTCCTGTATCTCCCTGTGTTCGGTATGTGGTGGATGGCGCCCGCGCGCGTCCTGCATGGCCTCGGTGAGGGCTTCTTCATCACCGGCGCGGTGGCTTGGGTCGTCGACATCGCTCCCTCGAGTCGCCGCGCGCACGCGCTTGGCGTTCTCTCGTCCGGCATCTGGGGCGGCGTTTCCGTCGGCCCCGCCATCGGCCAGGCGCTCGGCTCTATGGGCAGGGTCGCGGTCTTCCTGACTGCCTCCTCCCTGGCCGTGGTCGCGATCATTCTTTTCACCGAAGAGCAGTTACGCCCCAAAGCCGTGGCGCCCCCGCGATGGTTTCCGCCACAGGTGCTGTTGCCAGGCATCATCCTCGGTTTCGGAAATGTGACTTACGCTGCGATGTCCGGCTTTCTCATCCTCCTCCTCCGCGAACGCGGGCACGACAGCCGGTGGGCGTTCTCGGCGTTTGCCTTCGCCGTGCTCTTTGGCCGCTTCATGTTCGGCGGCCTCCCCGACCGCATGGGCCCGAAGCGCACGCTGTACATCGGGTACGTGTTCTTCGCGATCGGCCTCGTGACCATCGCCGTTAGTCACAACAGCCTGTTCGATGTCCCGGCGTCGCTTCTGATCGGACTGGGATACGCCTTCCCGTGGCCTGCCCTGGCGCTGGTTGTGGTCAATCGTGTGCAACCGTCCGAGCGCGCGTCCGCGCTCGGAGCGCTCACCGCATTCTACGATCTCTTCGTAGCCGGCAGTTCCGCCGTTGCGGGAGCCGTCGCCGGGCACTTCGGCCTGACGTCGGTCTTCTGGCTCGCCTTTATGTGCATGTGCGCTGCCGTCATCATGACCTTGATGACCAACGTCGGCGGCTCGACGTCACACATCCAAAAATTGGTTCCTGCCGGTCGCGCCGTCCGCTCCGGATCGTAGCTGAGAATTCGCCGGCAGTCGGCCCCTCCTCATGCGAGCCGGATGCGAGCCGGCCGATGCCCCCTTCTACCGTCTACGCATCATGTGCTGCAGCGCAATGGCCACCTGTCATCAGGACCTTGACGACGAACGTCAGCGGCTCGACCTCACAGCTCCAAAAATTGGTTCCTGCCGGCCGCGCCGGATCGTAACTTGAAAATTCGCCGGCAGCCGGCCGCTTCTCCCGCGAGCCGGTCGCTGGCCCGGTCTACGGTCCACGCACCATGTGCTGCAGCGCAATGGCCCGCTGTCATCATGACCTTCACGGCCAACGTCGGTAGCCCGATGTCAGACATCCAAAAATTGGTTCCTGCCGGCCGCCCTCCGTTCCGGATCGTACCTTCAAAATTCGCCGGCAGCGGGCCGCTTCTCCCGCAGAGCCGGCCGCTGCCCCCTTCTACCGTCTACGCATATGTGCTGCAGCGCAATGGCCGGCTGCCATCAGGACCTTGACGACCAAACGCCGGCGGCCCGGTGTCACACATCCAAAAATTAGTTCTTGGGCCCTCCCTCCGCTCCGGATCGTAGTTCGAAAATTCACCACCAGCCGGCCCCTGGCCCGTTCTACCATCTATCCATCATGTGCTGCAGCGCAATGGCCCGCTGCCATCAGGATCTTGACGGCCAACCTCGGCGGCTCGACGTCACACAATCCAAAAATTGGTTCCTCCCGCCGCCCTCCGCTCCGGATCGTGGCGTAAAAAGGCGCCAGCAGCCAGCCGATCCTCCCGCGAGCCGGCCTCTGGCCCGTTCTACGGTGTACGCATCATGTGCCGCAGCGCAATTATCCGTTGTCATCAGGACCTTGACGACCAACGTCGGCGGCCCGGTGTCACACATCCAAAAAATTGGTTCCTGCCGGCCGCCCTCCGTTCCGGATCGTAACTTGAAAATTCTCCAGCAGCCGGCCGCTCCTCATGCGAGCCGGCCGCTGGCCCGTTCTACCGTCTACGCATCATGTGCTGCAGCGCAATGACCCGTTGTCATCAGGACCTTGACGACCAACGTCGGCGGCCCGGTGTCACACATCCAAAAAATTGGTTCCTGCCGGCCGCCCTCCGTTCCGGATCGTAACTTGAAAATTCTCCAGCAGCCGGCCGCTCCTCATGCGAGCCGGCCGCTGGCCCGTTCTACCGTCTACGCATCATGTGCTGCAGCGCGATGGTCAATGCCAACCCGCCCAGCGCCTTCACCACCTGCGGATGCTGCGAGTAGAAGCTGCTGACCTGGTCCACCACTGACGGATTCTGCTTTTCGGCATGAGCCGCGATCTGCTGCACCTGGCCCGGTGTGATCTGATTGGCCTCCTGCGGCGTGACCTCACCGCGTCCCCCGAGCAGCCCGGCTAATCCTCCAGGCAGTCCGGCCAGAGCGCCGGGTCCGATCCCGCTCAGAAGCCGGTTCAGCAGCCCCGCCCGTTGATTCGGGTCGGATTGACTGAACAGGTTCGACACCATCTCGGGAAAGGCCGGCGTCCGGTCGGACCGGAACGCCTGCGACAATCCGCCCGCGAGTTCCTCTGTTGGAGCGTGCCGGGCTACTTCGTCGTAATCCCGGTTCGGATCTTCCGGGGCGGAGGATGTCCCCCCTGCTTGGCCTCCGTATCGCTGCGCCAGCCCGGAAAGTGCGTCGAGCCAACTCATGGGATCACCAGTTCCTGGCCCGGCTTGATCTTGTCCGGATCGCTCAGCTTGTCACGGTTCGCCTCGAAAATCTTCATGTAGTCGTTCGCGTTGCCGTAAAACTCCTTGCTGATCTTCGAGAGCGAATCGCCCGATTTCACGGTGTAGGTGCGGTGTCCGGTGCTTCCCACGCCCGCGCCCATCGTCTTCGGCGCCTGCTGCTGTTGCGATTGCTGCGGCGCGGCGCTCTGATTCACAGTAATATCAGCCGTCAGATCCGAATAGGAAGGATCCACCAGCTTGATCTGGTCCCAGACCCGGTTCTTCGCCTCCTCAGACGGGGCCTCGGCGCGTAGGAACAGCTTGTCGCCTTGCATGTTGACATTCTGCAGATGAACCTGGTGCTGGCCCATTGCGTTGATGACCGACTGGTACTTCTGCTTCAGTTGCTCGAAGCGTTGATCGTTTGCCATGACGAAAAGAACAGCAACGAGGGGTCCATTGGTCTGTTTTTACCGGGCCGGAGCGGCGGGCAGCATGTTGCGGATCGCAGCAATTTTCCAGCCGTCGGGCTTGCGCGCGCAGATGATCGACGTCCACATTTTGCGCGTTTCCCCGCCAGCGGTCCCGCTGATCTCATATCGGCCGTCGGCGATTGCAACCTCCGGGGAGAGAAACCGCACCGCCTCGACGGTGATCGTCCGCTTCCCGCCGGTCGCCTCGGAGCTCGCCAGTGTTCCCTTCACCACCTCGTCGCGGCCTTTTCTCCACTGCCCCGACGAGACGAGCTGGTCGCTGTCGCTGGTGAACAGGGCTTCGACCGCCTTGGGATCGCGCTGTTCACGCGCGTCCACGTAGCGTTTGACGACGTCCCGCACGGCCGCCTCGTCGGCGGGCCGCTGGGCGAAGAGCGGAAGCAGGGTGCAGAGCGAAAGTATGACAAACAAGCGCATGAACTATGATAGTCGCGAGGACGCATGAAAGTTCACCTCTCGGAGATCGCCCATACCCGCTCCGGCGATAAAGGCGACACCTGCAACATTGGCGTCATTGCATACGACGCCCGCCACTACCCGCTCCTGCTGGAACAAGTCACCGCCGACCGTGTAAAGGCGCATTTCGGTGAGCGGGTTAAAGGTCCGGTCGAGCGTTTCGAATTGCCGAATCTCGGCGCGCTCAATTTCCTGCTGCACCAGGCGCTCGGCGGCGGTGGCACCGTTTCGCTCCGCACCGACGCCCAAGGCAAGACCTTCGGCGCCGCCCTACTCTCGCTCGAAGTGGAGTTGCCGTGAGCGGCCTGCTTGAGATCGCCCGCACCGGCCGCGTGCTGCGCATCACCATGAACCGGCCGGAGAAGCGGAACGCGCTGAACGTGGAGCTTTGTCACACGCTCGTCAGCGCGATTGAGGACGGTGCGCAAGAAGCGGCGGTCGGCGCGATTCTGCTGCACGCGAACGGACCTTCCTTTTGCGCCGGCATGGACTTGAACGAGATCGGCAACAGTTCCTCCGGCCGGATCGATCAGGCGCACGAGCAACTCTTCACCGTCGGTTCGCGGCTGGCCAAACCGCTGATCGCAGCCGTCGAGGGGCCTGCGCTCGGCGGCGGGACGGGCCTGGTGGCGAATTGCCACATCGTGATCGCCTCCGAGAAGGCCACTTTTGGGCTGACCGAAATCCGGCTCGGGCTCTGGCCGTTTCTCGTGTTCCGGCCAGTGGTGGCAGCGGTTGGGGAGCGAAGAGCGCTCGAAATGGCGCTTTCCGGGCGCATTTTTGATGCAAAAGAGGCAGAAAAAGTCGGTTTTGTGCACGAAATTGCGTCAAATTCGCTCAATCGGGCGTCAGAAGTGGCCGAAATGATCGCCGGATACAGTCCGACCTCCATTCGCAGCGGCATGATGTTTCTCCAGGAAGCCAGGGATCGGAGCTGGAAGGACGCCGGGGAACTCGCCCGGATGGTGCGGCGGGAGGTCTTTGAAAGCGACGACTTTCTCGAGGGAATCCAGGCGTTCCGGGAGAAGCGCAAGCCAAAATGGCCGTCGCTGGCGGGAGCGGCCGACTAAATGTGGTGGCGGGCTGTCGGAGGGCACAACATAGTGTGGTGGAGGTACTTTACTTTTGGACCGGACGCGCTTAGTATAGTTACAACTCCCCCGATGCTGAGGTATAGGCTTTGTTAAAACTCAAACGCGTAGAAGTACAAGGATTTAAGTCCTTTTGCGAGCGCACCGAGCTTCGCTTTAACGGGGAAGGAATCGCCGCGATTGTCGGTCCAAACGGGTGTGGCAAGTCGAACATCAGCGATGCCATCAGTTGGGTGCTCGGCGAACAGTCGGCGAAGAGCCTGCGTGGCAGCCGGATGGAGGATGTAATATTCGCCGGCACCCGGGATCGCAAGCCGCTCGGAATGGCCTATGTCACCATGACACTGCTCGATCCCGAGATGTACGACGACCCGCAAGCTCATAAGATTCAGGCAGTTGAGGGGGCTCCGAAGCGGACGGGCGAAATCACGATTACCCGCCGCCTCTATCGTTCTGGAGAAAGCGAATACCTCATCGACGGGCATGCCGCCCGACTCAGGGATATCCAGGAGCTCTTCATGGGGACCGGTCTGGGACCCGAGAGCTACGCGATCATCGAGCAGGGCCGCATCGGCCAAATCCTCAGCTCCAAACCGGCGGACCGCCGCAACGTCATCGAGGAAGCGGCGGGGATCACCAAGTTTAAGACCCGTAAGCGTTTAGCGGAAGCCAAGCTGGAGGGCGCGAAGCAGAATCTGGCGCGTGTCTACGACATCCTCGAGGAAGTCACCCGGCAGGTTAACTCACTTAAGCGCCAGGCGGCCAAGGCGAAGCGTTACGGCGAACTGAAGGCGGAGTTGGAAGGCCGTCTCCGGGTCGTGCTCTCCGGGAAATACCGCCTGCTGGAGCGCGACGCGGTGAAGAGCGCATTGGACTTAAACGTCGCGGCGGCTGAGTTGAAGGCGGCGGGCGAGCAGGTCGCGGAGAAGGAGCAGGCGCATGAGCGGCAGCAAATGGCCTGCTACGAGATCGAGAACCAACTCACCGAAGCGCGCCAGCAGCTCTCGGAAAAGAACGTCGACGTGGAGCGGACGAGGGGGCGGTTGGCGTCCCAGGTGAAGGAAAGCGGCGCGATCGAACAGCGGATCGCACAGGCGGAGAAGGAATCACAGGACCTGGGGGTGCGGCTGGAAGCGCTCGACCAGGAGATCGCGGCCCACAAGAAGAATCTCGACGCGCTGGAAGCCCAGACGACGCAGTCGCGCGACCGGATGCTCGAGATCAATCAACAGCGCGAAGCGTTGCAGGGCAAGGTGCGGGAGCGGGAGCGGGCGATCGAAACGGGCCGGCAGTTGATCCTGCGGCTGCTCGGGGAAGCGTCGACGCTGAAGAATCAGCTGGCGCAGATCGACGAATACCTGGCAGGAATCGATCGCGAGACGGCGCGATCGACGCGCGAGGAGCAGACATCGGCGGCGGAGATCGAGCGGCTGGAGACGGCGCGCAAGCAGCTCTCCGAAACGATGGCGCAGCGCCAGATGGAGTTGGAGACGGTCACCGGGGAGCGGCAGCGCACCGAAGAGGACCTGGCGGAGCGTCGCCGGACGGCGGCCGAACTGCGCCGGGAGATCGACGGTGTGCGAAGCGAGGTGTCGCAGATCCGCGCGCGTAAGGAATCGCTGGAGCAGGTGCTGGCGCACCGCACATACACCACGGATTCGGTGAAGCGCCTGTTCGCATCGCTCGAAAAAGGCAAGGCCACGGAACTGAAGCCTTTGGGTGTTTTGGCCGATTATGTGGAAGTAGACCGGCAATTCGAAAAACCGGCCGAGGAATTTCTCCATGAGGAGCTGGAATATGTAGTCGTAGAGAGTTGGGCGCAGGCGGAGCATGGGCTCGACTTTATTCGCGCGGAACTGGACGGCCGGGCGACGTTCCTGGTGCATCCCGAGGACGGCGGCAGCGGGCAGGCTCGCTTGCCGGAGCCGGCGATCGGGCCGGAGACGGGTATCGCGGCGCGTCTCAGTGAATCGCTACGGCTAGCGAACGGCTTTAAGGATCGGGCCGTCGATCTGCTGCCCCGGGTATCGCTGTGCTTCGTGGCGGAAGACCGGACTGCGGCGCAAAGGCTGGCAGTGGCTTACCCGCACCTGTATTTCCTGTTGCCCGACGGAGTCTGCTACCACGGGCACACGGTGACGGGCGGGAAGAAATCCGGAGCCGGCCCGCTGGCGATGAAGCGCGAGGCGCGCGAACTGAACGTCAAGCTGCAGGCGCGGCAGGGCGCGTTGGATGAGATGTCCGGCCGGCTCGACGGCGTCACGCAGGAGATTATTGGCCTGGAAGCCGAGCTAGAGCGTCTGCGTTCGCTACAGCAATCGCGCGAGAAGGATCGCGTGGCGCTGGACCACGACATGCGAAAGCTAGGTGAGGATCTGTCACGCGCCAACTCGCGGTTGTCGGTGGCCAGACTCGAGTTGGAGCGGCTGCGGCGTGATGCCGAAAAGTCGGCGGAACAGCGGGAGCGGAATCGCGCGGCGGTAGCGGAGAAAGAGCGTCTGCGGACGGAGCGCGAGGAAGCACTGGACGCCGAGCGGCAGGAACTCGAGAAGCTCGAAGGCCAGGCGGCGTCGATCGGCGAGGAGTATGCCGCGACCCGCGCGGAACTGGCGGGTCTGGAGGAGCGGCATCGCGGAGAGCGGACCGCCATGGCGCGGCTCGAACAGCAATTCCGCGAGACGACGAACCGGCGGAACGCGCTCGCGCCGGAGATCGCGCGATTGGGAGAACACCGCGCACGGCTGTTGGCGGACAACATCGAGCTGGATCAGCGGGCGAACGTCCTCGCCGAGCAGATCACGGAACTGGAAGCCCGGGTCAACGAGATGGCGGCGCGGGACGCCGGGATGCGCGACGCATTGCGCGCCGGCGAAGAAGAGTTGAAGGTGCTGCGCGCGCTGGTGCAGGAGTGGCACGAGAAGCGTTCGCAGACAGAGGTCGAGCTGGTTCGGAAGCAGGCCGAGCTGAAGTTCCTGGACGAGACCAGCCGTAAAGAGCTGAACTGCGCGGTTGAAGAACTGGCCGCGGGCGACGAGCCGATTCCGGATGCGGAGGCCATCGCGGAAGCCGAGCAACAGTGTAATGAGGTGCGGAACCGCATCGAGGGACTCGGGGCTGTCAATGCCGCGGCGATGGAAGAGTTCCAGGAAGCACAGCAGCGGCATGAGTTCCTGAGCGTGCAGCGGCAGGACCTGATCGACTCGATCCGCGATACTGAGAAGGCTATCCAGGAGATCGACACCGTATCACGGCAGAAGTTCGCCGAGGCGTTCGACGCGATCAACACGAACTTCCGCGAGATCTTCCAGACACTCTTCGGTGGCGGAATGGGCGAGATGCGGCTTACCGACCAAGAGAACCTGAACGACTCGGGGATCGAGATTGTTTGCTCGCCTCCGGGGAAGCGGCTGCAGAACGTCCTGTTGCTCTCGGGCGGCGAGAAGGCGCTGGCCGCAGTCGCGCTGTTGATGGCGATCTTCAAGTACCAGCCGAGCCCGTTCTGCATCATGGACGAGGTGGACGCGCCGCTGGATGAATCGAACATCCTGCGCCTGACCAAGCTGTTGAAGGAGATGTCGTCGCAGACGCAGTTCGTCGTGATCACGCACTCAAAGCGGACGATGGAAGCTGCCCAGGCGCTGTATGGCGTGACGATGCAGGAGCCGGGCGTTTCGCGGCTGGTCTCGGTCAGGTTCAACACGGCGGAAGCGGCAGCTTAGGCGCGCCTGAGGGACGCTCATGAACAGACAGGGGGAGGCGGGCTTCCGCTGGCGCGGCGGCGAGATCGCCCGCATCGAAGGCCTGAGCGACGCGGTATTCGCCTTCGCCGTCACACTGCTGGTGGTTTCGTTGGAGGTGCCGAAGACCTTTGACGAGCTGTCGGTCCTCTTGCGTGGGTTCGTGCCGTTCGCAATATCCTTCCTGCTGCTGATGCAGGTCTGGCACGAGCAATATCGCTATTTCCGCCGCTACGATCTGCAAGACTCGACGTCCACCTTTCTCAATTGCATCCTGCTGTTTGTGGTGTTGTTTTATGTGTATCCGCTGAAGTTTCTGTGGACGTTCCTGCTCAACACCTGGATGGGCCACGGCCGGCCGCCGGTCGTACACCTTCCGAACGGGACCGTCGAGCGTATGATCGAGCCACATCAGGTCAGTCAGTTGATGGCAATATTCAGCGGCGGCTACCTAGCGGTCTCCTGCATCTTCCTGTTGCTGTTCGTTCACGCGCTGCGTAAGCGCGAGCAATTGGAGCTCAACACGATTGAACTCCACCGCACCAAGGTCAGTATCGGCGCGGTTCTTCTCCAGGGATTTACAGCGTCGGTGTCCCTGGCGTTGGTGCTGTTCGGAGGGGAACGCTTTGGGGGCTGGGCGGGCTTGGTCTACCCGATGCTGCTTGGACCGGGATTCACGATCTATTACAGCGTGATGGCCGCGAAAGAGCGTTGTTTGAAGTTGTAGGCCGACGCCGGGTAAGCTCATTGCGGCATAATCGAATCAAAATGCCGATTGAATTTCGCGCGCCGCGGCAATCGTGTGCGAGGCGGTCCTCCGGAACCGCGCTTCTCTGCCTGGCCCTGCTGGCCGGGGCCGCCGCAGCGCAACAACAGGACGCCGCGTCGAAGGAGAGCAAGCCAGAGCCGCCGGCGCCAGTGGCGCAAACTCCCGCGGAGAACGTGCGCCGAATCGAGCTGAACCTCCTCGGAAAGACGGATGCCGCAGCGGGGGAAAGCCGCCGCAACGAGAATATCCAGTTCAACCTCGTCGATAATAATGCGCTCAAAGAGCTGAACATCCGGCTGGGGGCCACCGCCACGATCGTCGAGGTGTTTCGGCCCGAGAGAAGCTACTTCAGCTCGGAGTTCGGCAATGCGCCCGGCGCGCTACTATACGTGCCGCCGACGAACCGCGGCGCGGTCCACGGCACGGTATTCGAATCCCACCGGAACAGCATTTTCGGGGCGCGCTCCTTCTTCCAAGTGGGAGGGGTCAAGCCGGCGCACGATAATGACTACGGGTTTACTTTGGGGGCGCCGCTCTGGCGCGGCGCCGATGTTCTCGTGGAAGGGGGCCAGGCGCGGATGCGGGGCAGCGTGAACGGTAATGCGCTCGTGCCGCTGCCGAATGAGCGCACGCCGCTGGCCACCGATCCCGCGACCCGCGCGATCGTCGAACGCTTCTTGAGGGCTTACCCGGCCGAGCTCCCGAATCGAACCGACATCAACCCGCGGGCCTTGAACACGAACTCACCGCAGAAGATCGATGACGACAATGGCGCCATCCGGTTGGGTCAGAAGTGGGGCCGCGATCGCGTAGGCGCGCGCTACCAGTTCACCGCGCAGCACCTGCTGCCCTTCGAACTGGTGGCGGGCCAGAATCCCGAGACGAATACCAAGGCGCACACGGCGCGCGTCACGTGGGAGCGGAGTTGGAACGCCCGCACGACGACGCACTTGAGCGCCGGCTTCGACCGGATCCGCTCGCTACTAGTGCCCGTCAAAGATGCGGTGGGGCCCGCGGTTTCCATCTCGGGCCTGACGACGCTGGGACCGCTGGCAGGCATTCCCATTGACCGCGCGCAGAACCTGTTTCGCTATGGCGGACAGGCGCGGCATGCGACTGGCAAACACACCTGGACGGCCGGTTTCAACCTGCTGCGGCGGCAGCTCAACGGGTATGAGACCGACACGCATCGCGGGTTTTTCTCCTTCACGAACGACTTCGGGCGCGATTCGATCACGAATCTACGAATGGGCACGGCGAGCCAGAATATTCAGGCGACCGGGAACGTCAGCCGCGGGTTCCGCAATTGGGACATGCAGTATTACGCCGGCGACACGTGGCAGGCGACGCCGCAATTCACGCTGCATCTGGGGTTGCGCTATATGCCGGTGACCACGCCCACCGAGGTCAATCATTTCGAACGGATCCCCTACCCTTGCGACTGCAACAACCTGGCGCCGCTGTTCGGATTTGCGTATCGGTTGCCGGGCGAATGGGGCGTCCTGCGCGGCGGCTATTCGGCGCAATATGGCGAGATTTACCCGGTGACGTTTCAGCAGGTCCGGTTCGACCCGCCGTGGAGCAGGAAGGTGGTAGTGCCGACTCCCAGCCTGGTGAACCCGCAGGTCTCACTCACGCAGGACGGCAAGCCGCCGGATTCGCGAACCACCGTATACGAGCTCTCGCCTGATTTGGTCACGCCTTACGAGCACTCCTATAATTTGAGCTGGCAGAAGACGCTGCCCGGCGCATGGCACGTGCAGGCCGGGTACGTGGGCAGCCGCGCGCACAAGCTGCTGACCATGTGGTATCTGAACCGGGCGCAGCCCGTGGCAGGGATTCCGCAGACGACCGCCACCTGGAACGAACGTCGCGCGGACCAGCGGATAGCGGATTACCGGCTGATCCTGAATGGTTCGGACGCGTACTATGATGCGGCGCGGGTAACGTTGGTGCTACCGCGACGGCACAACCTTTCGATGGACGTGTCGTACTGGTTCAGCAAGGCGTTGGACTTCGGGTCGAGCTACACGAACACGGCGTACGATGCCGACTCGCGCCTGGGGCGGAGCCAGTCCGAATTCGAGACGCATAAGGACATGAAGGGGCGGAGCGAATTCGACCAGCCGCACGCATTCCTGTGGCACATCTCTTACACGACGCCGGGAGCGTCGCGTGTATTCGGCGGGTGGACCCTGGCAGCGATTACGTTGCTGAAGAACGGGACGCCGTTCACGGTGATCAGCGGATCGGACGCGCCCGGCTTCGGGAACGTGGATGGAAACGGCGGCGACCGTCCGAACCTGCTGGATCCCTCGATCCTGGGCAGGACGATCGGGAATCCGGACACTTCGGCGAGACTGCTGCCGGCCTCGGCATTCGGGTTCATCCGGCCGACGGACGCAGCGGGGAACCTGGGCCGGAATACGTTCCGCCGCGGGGGAATTCGGAACGTGAACGCATCGGCGTCGCGGAGTTGGGCGCTTTGGCCGGAGATGCGAGCGACGCTGCGGGTGGAGTCGATCAATGCATTCAACACACCGCAATTCGTCGAGCCGGGAGTAGAACTGGCGTCGCCGAACTTTGGGCAGATTACCAACACGCTGAACGACGGGCGGGCGTTTCGGATCGGGCTACAGTTGGGATTCTGATGATCCCGCCGGTCCGGCTTCAGCGGTTCGATGCCAGGACCGCCGGAACGAAGGGTCCAACCGCTGCGAGCAGAACGGAGAGCACGATCGGCGGCGTCGCGCAGTTGGGGCCGCGGGTGAAAATGCGACCGGCTGTTGGGATTCCGAGAATGCCCGCTGGTCCGCTTCTGCCTGCACTCACCCGGCACTCCTCGCGTTAAGGCAACGGTCGGGTCGAGGCTGGCGGCCCGGGCGGCGGAACATCAGACCCGATCCGACGAGTAAGACAAAGGACAGCGCGATTTGAGCAACCACAACGCCGTTGCGCAAAGGCGGCCCGCGCGCGATCCAGCGCCGCGTCCGCTGCTTCGAAGGACCTGCATGACGTCCGGCCGGGCTGCGCGCAACGCCGGCAGCAAACCGAAGGCAGCAACTGCGGCCAAGCCGGCCGTTGTTGCGAACGCGAGCACACGCCAATCGATCGTGGTGGAATCGCGCTACTCGAATCGCAAGGCATCGGTTGGGTTTACCGTGGAAGCGTGGTAGGCGGGAATGAGTGCGGCGCCGAGAGCCGCCGAAGTCAGGAGCAGGATCGCAGCCGCAATTGCAGAGGGATCGGTTGGTTTCACGCCAAAGAGCTGAGACTCCACAAGCCGTCCCAGCGCCCAGACGCAGGGCATCGCGAGGGCCGTTCCCGCGGCGATCATCACCAGGGCGTCTTGGAGCACCAGCCAAAGCGCAGAGGCTCGCGTAGCGCCCAGCGCCAACCGGACGCCGATCTCGCGCGTGCGTTGCGTGACCACAAACGACATCACGCCATATAAGCCGACGAGAGAGAGGAGCAGGGCGAGGGCGCCGAAGGCGCCTGACAGGGTCGCCAGCATACGTTCGGTACTCAATGCGCGGTTGACCTGTTCCCTCAGTGTGCGGAAGTAGGCGACCGGCAATGTTGGATCGGCGTTGTGGATGATGGTTCGAATCGATTGGTACGCCGCTTCGGGTGTTCCGCGAGCCCTCACGTAGAAGTTGCCGCCCGCATCGTCAACCCCGGACATAGCAAAGTATGCTTGCTCCGATTCCTCGCGAAGCCCGCGATAGCTGAAGTCCGCCACCACGCCGACGATCTCGATGTTCGGTTTGGCATCGGGCCCGGAACCCTGACAAATGCGCGCGCCGAGCGGGCTCCGGCCTTCGAAATATCGGTTGGCAAAGGACTGGTTGACGATCGCTGTGCGCTGGCCTGTATCGCCCACGGACCGGGTATCTCGTTCGTCGAAATCCCGCCCCGCGACAATTCTGGTCCCAAGGGTTGTAAAAAATTCGGTGCTGACCGCATTCAGATTGACATCGCGATCTGTGACGATTCGCTTGTTGGTTTGAATCGTCATGGGGTTATTCCAACTGCCCCCGGTCAGCAACTGGAAACGCGCCACGGCCGACGTTTGGGCGCCCGGAGATTTACGAATCTCGTCATGAATGTGGCGAATCAGCTGGCTGGCTTCGGACGGGGAGTAACCGTTTCGACGAGGATCGATGCCGAAGGAAATGAGGCTGGAGGTCTCAAAGCCAGGACCTTTTGCCATCAGCCCAGTCAGAGTTCGTACGAACAACGCCGCTCCCACGACGAGGATCAACGTGAAAGCAATCTGAAGCGTCACGATGGCCTTTCGCAGGCGGACTCCGCCAAATGCCGTGCCGCCCCGTTCCTTGAGCGAGGAAATCAGCGATCGGCGACCGGCTTGCAGGGCCGGCGCAAGACCACTCAGGACGCCTGCGGCCACACTTACCAGAAAGGCGAAGAGGAACAGGCGTAAGTCGATGACCGATTGCAGCGCGTTTGACGCGGCGTCGCGAGGCAGGAATGCTATTAGCGTCCGCATCGCGAGCGGCGCCAGTGCCGCCCCCAGTAAGCCACCGCCAAGCGCGAGAAGGACGCTGTCGGAAAGAAGCTGCCGCCCGATCCGCCCGCGCGAGGCGCCCAGGGCCAACCGCGTGGAGATCTCACGGCCGCGAGCCGATCCGCGCGACAGAAAAAGCCCGGCCACATTCAGGCAGGCGAGGCTGAGCAGCACCGCGGTTGCCGCAAAGAGCGCCCACAGCGGCTGCGCGAGCCTGCGCCGTAGACCGGAATGACCTTGTGGCGCCGGAGTGAGTTCGATGCGCGAGCCAAGATAGCGCTGTAGTCGCTCCGTACCGATCCTGGGGAATCCCGGGCGCCGTCTATCCTCGTTCAGCATCGCATTGAACCAAGGTTGCAGCCCCGCCTGAGCCTGCGCCAACGTAACCTGCGGCCCAAGGCGGCCCAGCACTTGCATCCAGCGAGTCCGGCGGTCCAACAGACCGTCGAAACCGGGAATGGCTTGTGCCGACATGGCAGCGGGAATCCAGAGCAAGGGGACTTCGCCAACGTCAATTCCCCGGAACCCGGTGGCGGCAACGCCAATCACCGTCATCGGGTGCTGGTTTACGAGCACCTTGCGCCCCACCACATCCGGTGCGCTCGCGAGCTGCGTCTTCCAGAAGTCGTAAGCGAGCACGACCACGGGACTCGCCCCGGGCGTCCGGTCATCGTCAGTCCCAAAAACTCTGCCAAGCGCCGGGCCCACTCCGAGCACGGAGAAGTAAGTGCCCGATACGATTTCCGCGGCGGCAGGTTTGTACTCGCCGCCTGTCGAGAGGCTCACGGTCGTGGCGGCACGGCAGAGGACGCCTTCGAACACACGCTCCTGCAACTGAAGATCGCGGCAGATGGGGTACGACATGAGATTAAAACTGCCGAACCCGTTGGCTACCTGATCTCCCTTCCAATCGACGAGGACCAGACGTTCAGGTTGACGGACGGGAAGGGCGTGCAGGATCACCTGATCCACGAGAGAGTAGATCGCCGTGGTCGCTCCGATGCCGAGGGCCAGCGATAACACCGCGGTGGCGGCAAACGATGGGCTGCGAACAAAAGACCGCGCGGAGAAGCGGAGGTCGTGCCCGAAATCCCGCAGCCAACGGGTCAGCCAAACGTCGCGCACTTGCTCCTGAACCTGCGTGAGGCCGCCGAGTTCCACCATGGCCCGCCTGCGCGCCTCCCTCTCCGGCACACCGGCTTGCACCAGGTCGCTGACCCGGCGCTCGACATGGTAGGCCAATTCGCGCGCCAGGCCGCGCTCCAGGCTCCCGCGCCGGAGCCAGTTAAGCAATTGGTTCATTGCCTGGCGCCCTCTTCAAAAATCAGATGGACCGCTCCCGTAAGCCGCGCCCAACTGTCTTTTTCCGCGGCGAGTTGCTTTCGTCCGGAACGAGTCAACGAATAAAACTTAGCTTCGCGCCCTGTTTCCGATTGCTTCCACTCCGCCTGCAGCCATTTGCTCTGTTCCAGTCTGTGGAGGGCGGGATAAAGAGAACCCTGGTTGACTTGAACGACGGATTGCGAAATCTGCTCCAGGCGCTGCGCGATGCCATAGCCATGCGCCGGTTCGAGGGAAAGGATCTGAAGAATCAGCATGTCGAGCGTGCCTTGCGGGATGGGAAATCGAGGAGACGGCATATATGCCTCAAGCTTCTACCATTCAGTATACGCAGAGTATACGGAGAACACAGGTCGAAGGTCAAGGCGTCGAAGGCGTGTCGAGCCAAAATCGAAAGTCCGCCGAGTCTCAGTGAAATTGAAAACCCGCGATCAAAAAAGATCCGTCCGCGCCGGGAAATGCTGCCGACAACCCGCGCTCCATCGAGACTCTGCCGCGAATGCCGACACGCATGGCAATACCGGCCGGCGACTTGCCCCCGATGTTCGCTAAGCCGTTAGAAGGACGATACTTTCACAAAAAGAATCTTTACGTCAAGCTATTGCATCCAATCTGGTGTCCGGCAAAAGCCGGGCGAACGGTACGGTCCCAGGGACCGGAGGAGATTATAAAATGCGAAGACTTTTTGTGACCGACAACAGCTTAGCGATCACGCTGCTGAGGCTGGTCTTGGGCGTAGTGTTCTTCGCGCACGGAGCGCAGAAGATGCTTGGTTGGTTCGGAGGCTATGGCTATTCCGGGACGATGGGCTTCTTTACGGGGACGATGCACATCCCGCCCGTTTTTGCGTTTCTCGCGATTGCGGCGGAGTTCTTCGGCGGCATTGGCCTGATTCTCGGGTTCCTGACGCGTATCGCGGCTTTCGGCATCGCGTCCACCATGGCGGTGGCGATTGCGACGGTCCACAGCGGATTCGGGTTTTTTATGAACTGGACCGGCGCCCAGAAGGGCGAGGGCTTCGAGTATCATCTGCTCGTCCTGGCGATCACCGCGTTCCTGGTCCTTCGCGGGGCCGGCGCGTACTCGCTCGACCGTGCGATCGCGCCGGGGGCAACGTCCGGCGCTCCGGAACCCGCCTTGGCAAGATCATAAGGCACACGATTTCATTCTCAGGAGAACCAATCATGATTCAAGTTCGCAAGAGCGAAGAGCGAGGCGGCGCCAACCACGGCTGGCTCAATACCCGTCACACATTTTCGTTCGCCAATTACTACGATCCCAAGTTTATGGGCTTCCACAGCCTGCGCGTGATCAACGAGGATCGCGTGGCACCCGGACAGGGGTTCGGCATGCACGGGCACAATAACATGGAGATCCTGAGCTACGTGCTCGACGGCCAATTGGCCCATCGGGACAGCATGGGACACGAGGAGACGCTCGGTCCGAACGAGATCCAGCGGATGTCCGCGGGAACGGGGATTCGGCACAGCGAATTCAATCCTTCGAAAGACAGGCCCGTTCACTTCTTCCAGATCTGGATCGAGCCGGCAAGCGAAGGAGGCAAGCCGAGCTACGAACAGACCCGCTTCGATCCGGCGGACAAGCGGAACCGGTTGAAGCGGCTCGCCGGACCAGCCGGCAGCGACGCCGCTGCCCGGATCAATCAGGACGCGCACGTGTTTGTGTCGGAGCTGGAGAAGGACGCCGCGGTGCATTACGACCTCGCGCCCAACCGAGCCGCCTGGGTTCACGTAGTGCGGGGAATGGTGGATTTGAACGGCCTGGCGCTGGAAAGCGGAGATGCGGCCGCGATCAGCGGCGAGGACGAGATCACGGTCCGCGGGGTGGGCGAAGAACGGAGCGAGATTCTGCTGTTCGACGTGGTTTGACGCCGGTCGCGGCCAGCGGCCGTTTGGCGCGACGATACCTCGGGCTTGCACTTTCACCCGGGGGCCTGGAACTTACCGCACAGCGACCTCGGGAGGAGGCGCCAGTCCGGGCTCGCGCCGCAACGTTGAATATGCCCGCGCGACTACCAAGGCCCGAGCCGGGAGTCGTGAATGAGAACTCCCCGCTGCGAAAGTTCGGCCAGTAACGTCTTTACCGCAGGGTTCATCCCGGCATCTCCAGGCACGAACACTGCCCACTGCAGATTCTCCCGGAACTCCCGCGACACAATGCGCCACGCCGCAAGCCAAGGCGGCGCCGTCGCTCCGATCCCGATGAGCGACCAGTGACGAACCAGTGCGAGCGCGGTGTCCCGGTCCGGCAAGGGGCCGCGCACAATGAAGTGGTTGTCGCCATGCACGAGAATCCCGACCACCCCTCGTGCCGCCGAGGCGCCGGCATCCGCTCGTGAGCCGTCTTTTGTTGGATCTTTCACCCTTAATCGATGGAGCCAGCCCGGGCCAGCATCTCCGGAGATCCGCGCGTGGCTGAACTTCGAGGATCGCATGGTTACCCCCGGGCCGTTCACCCCTCCTGATGTCTCTCGGTTCGCCGGAAGGTCTGGCGTCATTTCCGGCGTCCGGCTGTTGGCAGGACGCCGGATATACAACGATTCGCGGACTCTCACGCCTGCCTGCGACATACGAACGACCGCCTGATTCCCGAATTGAGTCTGCAGCGCAATTGCGCACATCATGGTATGGGGGCGCGTCTGTACCCGGGCCTCGTCCAGGGAATCATGAGGGGCGACTGTGCCGAACGCTTCGTGCAAGCTGCGTCGCATAGCAGCCCAATTAAGCGGTCCGCGTCGATCGGATTGGTGGTGCGGCGCTGCCAGTCATACACGGATTCGTTGTCTTTGCGGACGGGCTGCGTCCCGAGGTGGAATAACCGCAGCCTACGGCGTCCGGCGCCGGCGTCCTGTCCGGCAGTCACTTGGCTCAACAGGCGCCGCAGGAACTCGAGATCCGTTTCGTCGTTGATGAGCAACAGGAAGCGCTCCAAAGGCACTTCGTTCACAAGAGTTCCGATTTCATATGCGCAACCCCGGTTCCTTTCCGTCAATCCGGACAAATCCATGACGATGATGTCGGCCCGGTCCAGCATATCCCGGAGAGCCGCTTTCCAGATCCGGTCATTGCACTGAAGCGAATTGAAACTGAATCGCAGTTGCGAATCGCGAGTTTGGGAAAAGTGACGACCGGCCTGCTCCAGTTCGGCTTCGTCCTCCGTTATGGCTTTATCCAGCCGGCCGGTGACATAGGCAAACACGTCCGAGGATTTGCCGCCGGCCGTATCCGGTCCGTCGAGCCGGTAGAGGGGGCCAAACCAGTGCCACAGGTCCAGCAACTCGACAAAGCGATCGCGGCTGGGGCTGCCGAAGACACGCAGCGCCATGAGGCTTAACGGAGGGTAAACTGGGTACTCCGATTCCAAGGCGCGTCTGCGGCGCCTCAGGTCAAACGCATACGCCGACACTACAGCCGCCGAAAGCACTGCCGGAACCCACTTGGCGGGAGCAGGTCCACCGAGGTAAGTCAGACTCCGCAAGAGCGTGAAGAGCGCCCATGCGAATCCGAGCAGCGGCGGGACCACCGGACGGATCGGCGTGATCTCCTTCTGCCATCGGTTTCGTTGCTGGGCCTCACCGCCGCGAAGATAGCGCAGCGTATAACGAGAGATCAGAAAGAGTGGCGTGATGACGGAGTTCTCGGAGCGAGCGCCGCTGAGAGCCAGCAGCGTCACGACAAACGCGCCGGCGGTGAACCAGGGAAAGCTTGCGCCGTCGAGCATCCGCCAGGCCAGCAGGGCCACGGCTGTGCTGCCCGCGGCCAGTATGAAACTGCTCCAGGCATAGATTCGGCGCAGCCGAGGTCCGCGCTTGCGGATAGCGTCGATGCGCGAGCGGCTGTTGGCGGAGAGTGGCGGAAGGTCCGATGGTTTGACGATCTCGATTTCGAACGGAAGCGCAGCGGGCGGCGGCGCGAGCGTGGCAACGGCGCCGACGGCTGCCTGCGCGGAACCTCTCGCGGCCAGCGAGGCCGCAGGCGCGGAGGTAGTATTCGGAACTCCAATGACGTGCCCGGTAATCGCCTGGCCGGCCTTTCTTTTCAACAGCCACATGCCGCCGATCAGCACGCATGCCGCCGCGCCGCCGATGGCGCGCGGGTCGCCTTTGTTGCTATCGATCAGCACGGCCGTCAACGCTCCGAGGGGCAGGACGATGACTGCGCTCTTTCGCCAGTCACCTTGCAGCGTGGCTTCCACCATCGGGCGGACCCAAGGCAGGCGCGAATAAGTTTGGCTCGCCACGTTGACCCAACGGCGAGCAGCAGCAAACAATAACGCGGTGAGCGCCACTCCGGCGCCGATCGCGATTCGCCCATGAGTGGGGGAGTAATAGGCCGTGGCAGCGACCAGGGACCATAGGACGGCGCTCCAGATGGTCACCTGCCACCATGGTGTTGACAGCTCGCCGAGCAATCTGAGCCCGGGCGTCGATTTCGTATCGACGGCGGCCTCGTCATACCAGGGGTCGGTAGCCGGATACACGGAAGCCGCATCGGCGCTCTGCAAAGCGTTGGCTTCCACGGCGGCTTCAATCGCCGTCGCGAGCAAGTTCCAAACCTCCGGCCGTTCGGATTCGCATTGTTGCAGCAAACCGGCGACGGCCGGGAAACTCCGCGCAGCCATGGCTTCGACGTCCCGGTTGACGAGGATATATCGGCGTTTTGGGCCGCGCTGGCTCACTACCGCGGCGCGCCGCAGCACCAGCGGCACGTATGTCTTCTCGGCGGCGCGTTCCCAACCGACGTGGCTGTGTTGGGCCAGCCAGCGCTTCACGACGACAGTCGCTTCCTCGCGCGCCGGGAATTCGAGCCGCGATTCCGTGCTGGGATTCGGCCAGGCATACCGGGCGGCGCCTGGGACGAAGCACAATTCCCGCTTCGACGTGCCGGAGACCTCCAGGTGAATTGTGCCTGCCTCTTCGAGCGCGAGAATGGCAGCCTTCAATTCGGCCAGCACCAGTTCACGCGCCGAAACCTCTGTAGCGCCGTCCAGCAGAAAAATGTTGCCGCCCAGCATCCTGGCGGCAAACCGGTCGCCATAGATTGCGACAACTTCGCTGGGCGTGCCCAGGCCTGATGCGGCAATATCCGCAAGAGCAGGCGTGCCGGCGGAGTTACCCGGGAGGCTGGAAGCACGGGTCAATGACGCTATCGACCGCACGCGAAAGCGCGCCGCGATTTCTTTCCATAAGAGCCAGCCGCCGAGCAGAGTGAATGCCCCACCCACCGCGAGCAAGACAAAGGTCGTAGTGTTTGGACCAGGCTCGAGGACAGCATACGCCGGATCTTGCGGGTTGTAGCGAACAATGACGTTTTTCCCAGCCGGATACCGGGCCACGACGTCGTCATGACAGGACGGGCTTTGGCCGTTCGTTTTGACGCTTTCCTCATGAAAGAACACTGTTGTGGCGGTATGCGCCTGCCCCGCGACGTTGTACGAGAAGCGGATGCATCCTTCCGTCAAGTGCGCTTCCGAGCTGTCGATCACCCCCGGCGCGGAAGGCCACGAGGATGACGCAATCGCCCCGCGGAAGTCGTTTATTCCGACGAAGAGCACGGCAGCGCTCACCGTGAACATCATCAGGAACAAAGCGAATTTTTTCATGGTCGTCGATTCCCCTCGGCCGATCGCCGCTATTCGCCAACGAAAACAATAATGGGCCGCCGATCAACGCGGAAAACGGATCAGAAGAAATAACCCCTTTTATGGGCGTTTATCTGCGGCCGGAAAACAACAATTGTTCACAGTCTCGCTCGTGATATAGTCGCACCTCGGAGGTCGTCATGTCTCAGTGGGATGACCGCGTTCGGGTGGTGGTCGGCTCTGTCAGCCTGGAGTTGCCTCGCGCTCTTGTGAAGAGCGGGGAGACCGCTGTTGATTCGGCCGCAGGGGTGTTCGAAGGCGCGGGGTTGACGGTTACCGTCGATCAAGGCCCGTTTGCAAGCCGTTTGGACTCTGATATGGGCCGGCCAGACTACCGCGAAGGCTTCAGCGACGTCGGGGGAACGCGGAGCCGTACTATTTTTTTTCGAAGCGCTGACGGCCGATCTTTCACTACCGGTGTGTACGCGCCTGCGCCGAAGAATGTGACAGTCGTCATCCATGCGGATGCGTCCGTTCCAGAAGAGGTCGCGACAGCGATTCGCGACAGTGTGCAACTGCACGATTGAATCATCTTATCGAAAGTCTTATAAAAGGAGAGTTTATGCAGAAAAGGGCTTCTGATGAAACGCAGAAACTGGCATCGCTGCCGACGGTCGGTCTGAATGCGTCCGTGGCTGGATTTGAAAAGGTCAAAGGATTTCTGGCGCGCTTCGGCTATCTGCCGGCGGGCGACACCTCGACGCAGGAGAGCGCTCGGGTCAGCGCTACCAAGTTGCCGGCCACGCTGGACGAGACTACATCCAAGGCCCTTGTGAAATATCAGGCGATGCACGGCCTGCCCATGACCGGAACGTTCGATGCGGCCACCAAGGAGATGATGTCGCGGGCCAGGTGCGGATTCCCGGACGTCCATCCCGAGACCGGGGTGGCTTTCTCGATCACTTGTACCTGGAGCAGGGACAGCCTGACGTACGCCTTCGCGGCCGGAACGGACGACATCGCCGGCGATGCCGAACGGGACGCTGTGCGGCGGGCATTCGCCACGTGGTCGGCATCGGTGCAAATGGTATTTCGCGAGGTCGGGACGGGCGACAGCCCGGACATCCGGATCGCCTGGACGCCGGCGAACTGCGGCGACGCCAACATGACCGGATCGGTGCTCGCGCACTCCGACTATCCTCCGGGATGCGGATTCTACGGAAATGCGCTCCCCCGGCCCTTGCATTTTGACGACCAGGAAAACACGTGGTGCATCGGCGCAGTTGCGAGCCAATACGATGTGGAGACGATTGCCCTCCATGAAATCGGCCACATCCTCGGACTGGCGCACTCTGCGGTTGGGGGCGCCGTCATGTTTCCGACCGTCTCGGCGAATGCAACCAATACGGTCCTGGCGCCGGACGACCTGGAAGGAATCCGGCGATTGTATCCGATCAGGGGACCGATCTTCGCTCGCCACAGCGGTCGGTGCATGGACATCGAAGGAATCTCGACGGCCAACGGCGCGGACGCGATTCAGTGGGACTACTGGGGCGGTGGGAATCAGATGTACCGGATCGAGTGGGTGGAAGCCTCACACTACCGGCTGATTGCGCAACACAGCGGGAGAGTCATTGACGTGGAGGGGATCTCGACGGCGAACGGGGCTCAGATTCACCAGTGGGATTGGTGGGGAGGCGACAACCAGAAGTTCCGGCTGGACCCGATGGGGCATGGATACTACCGCATTGTGCCGAAGCACAGCGGCAAGTGCCTGGACGTCTTTGGGGGCTCCGCCGACAACGGCGCCAGGGTGATCCAGTGGGACTGGTGGGGTGGCGCGAACCAGCAGTGGAGACTTGGCCCGGCTCCGATCTACTCCAGAAACTCCGGAAAGTGCCTGGACGTGGAGGGGATCTCGATCGCGAGCGGCGCCAGACTCATTCAATGGGACTACTGGGGAGGCGGCAATCAGCGCTTTCGGCTCGACCCCGTGGGCGACGGCTACTACCGGATCACGATTGAACATACGGGCAAATGCCTGGATGTCATCGGGCTTTCGCGAGATAACGGCGCGCAGGTTCATCAATGGGAATGGTGGGGCGGCGATAACCAGAGATTCAAGCCCGAACCCACGGGCGACGGCTACTACAGGCTGGTTGCAAAACACAGCGGCAAGGTCCTCGACGTCAGCGGGATCTCGTCGACCAATGGAGCGCCGATCATTCAGTGGGATTGGTGGGGCGGAAACAACCAGCAATGGCGGCTGTGACGCGGCACGGCGTCGGGTCTGCTGCGGAATGGCGCAGTTAGAATCCAACGTTACGTTGCGTCAAAGGCGGCTTTCAGCCACCGGATGACCTCCGCATCGATAACCTTCTTCGTCGCGATCTCGATGCGGTGCGTCATGCGGTCGTTCCCGATAGATCCGGCGTTCAGGAGACGGCCGCCGGCTTTGGCGCCGGGCAGCACGAGTCCCAGATCCACGCGCGCCCGCGTGGTGGGTTTTATGATCGCGAACTGCCGGCCGTGGCGGATTCCTACGTAGGTCTTGCAGACTGTCAGGTCCACGTCGGAGCCCAGCTTGCGGGCGGCCTTGACCAGCTCATTGTAGAGGGGCCGGAGTGCGGCTTTTTCGCCGGCGTACATGGCATCCAGCAGGGCGTCCTCGTCGGCATACGTGTCGACGATGCTGCGACCTTCCGCGTCGGCGGCGATGAAATTGGCCGTCACGGTTCCGAGGCCGTACCCGGACTTCAGCCAGCCGATCCGTTCTTTGCGGGACGCGGGCCCTTGCCGACGCGTCAGCTCCACCCATTGTTCGAATGTGCGGCCGGTCTTCGCCGGCAGGTTTTTGGCGATGGCTTCGCCCATCTCTTTCGGTGATTTCGGCATGGTCGGTTCTCAGAGCTTTTTCAGACGGAAATTTCGGTACTCGATCTTCATCGGTGGGCCGACGTGCACTTGCACGCCGAGAAGGCCGTCGAAGCGGCGGCCGTCGGGATCGTCATCGATGACCACGCTCATCACGTGCCCGTTGAAGATGTGGATCAACGTGTTGCCGCGCGCGATCAGGTGGACCTCGTTCCAATCGTCCTTTTTGATGAAAGCCTCCAGCGCGGCGATGTCGCCGAGGGAGCCGATGACCTCCGCTTTCTTCCCCGGCGGTATGTGTGTGATCTGGCCGCGCATGGCGTTGAAGGTGCGGCCGCGTTCCTCGTAGTTCTGGCCGGTGTACCGGTTGCGGCCGTCGATATCCGCCTGATATCCCCGCATGGCGAATTTCAGGCCGGGGACTTCGACGCTGCGATAGTTAATGCCGCTGTTGCCGTTGGCCGTAATCCGATATTCCACTTTCAGCTCGAAATCCCTGGTTACGCCGCCGCGCCAGATGATAAAAGTGTTCGCCTTGAGCAACGTCTCGGGAGTCACCTCACCCACGAGGGCGCCGTTCTCCACGCGCCAGTATTTCGGATCGCCCTCCCATCCGTTCAGCGTCTTGCCGTCGAAGATCGTATCGTAGCCGGTGTCTTCACCAGCCGAAACGGGGTACGTCTGCGGGGGAATCGGGGGCGGTTGCTGTTGGGCGAAGGCCGCCGCCGCAAGAGTAAAGACGAGTAGCTTCATCGCGGTGACAGTGTATCAATAACTCCCACGTAAAGCTTGTGTTAAGGCTTGGGGAGGCCCGTAACTGCGAGCGCTTCTACATACGAGACAAGGAGTTCCAAACGATATGAAAATCTCCACCATCCTCTTCGCCGCGGCCCTGACGATTTGCAGTTCCGCGTTGGCCTTTTCGCCCGACACCATCACGGTTCACTTCGCGACTCCGGTTCTCGCCGGTGAGACGATGCTGCCGGCGGGCGATGTCACCATTCGCGTGATGCGGGGAAACAACCACGTAATTCTGACGCTGCGGTCCGACGCCGGTGTCACGACGACGCTGGTCGCAGCCCGGGTTACTGAGTTCGGGGACCGTCAGGCCGAGAGCGCTACAGTTGTCCTGGGACGTCACGGCAACGACTTGAAGATCGAGCGCATCTGGCTGCCCGATCACACGGGCTTCGCAGTCATTCCGATCGTCAACTAAGTTCCTCCCTCCGGCCCGCTCGTTTTCCCACGCACAGAGGATCGGCACAGGCATCGTGGAAGCTGCGATGCGCGCGTCCGTGGTGTCGATCCTCTGCCGCGTAGCTATTTTCACTGCGCGCCGCACGAGGCGCGAACTACCAGTCTGCAATCGACCAGAATGTCGCGCACGAATAAATCGGGCCGCGCGACCCGATCGAGCATTGCGCCGAGCGCCGCTTCGCCTATTTCGCGGCAAGGCTGCCGCACCGTGGTCAGGGGCACCGGCAGCAGGCTGGCGTACTCCACGTCGTCGATGCCCGCGATCCGAACGTCCTGTGGGATACGGAGTCCCAGAGTGAGGATGGCGCGCATGAGTTCCCCGGCGGTGCGGTCGTTCGCGCAAACGAACGCGTCGCTGCCCCGATGCCTTGCGATCAGGGGCCGTATCGTCGCCGGCGTGATGGCATTCAGTCGCCGCACCGGGTGACGGTCGAGCGAGGCGCCGCTCGACAGGACGGCATCGTGGAAGCCGGCGATGCGGGCATCGACAGTGGGAGCGCCGCCGGTATACGCAATCATCGAAAGGCGCTGCGCGCCATGGCGCAGAAGATGCTCCGCGGCGAGATAGCCGGCGCGGCGGTTGTCGATGCCAACCAGGTCATGCCGGCTGCGATGGGGATACCGGGCGACGCAGCGGTCGAGGAGCACAATCGGAATGCGCGCCCTTTCCAGGCGCGCCACGATCGTGAGATTGGTGTCGTCGGGTTGCGGCTCCCGGCCAGTGGCCTCCAGCGGCGCGAAGAAAACGCCTGCCACGCGGCGCTCGATGAACTGATCGCATAACTCGATCGCCTGGCGCTCCGGCGTGGCGTTGCCCGCATCGGCGTGCCCCCACAAGAGCGCGTGACGGCCGGCGTCCGGCGCGGACGCAATGCCGCGGCAGATCGGCTCGAAGATCTCCGTGCGGCCGAGGTCGGGGATCAACAGACCGAATAGCAGACCCCGGTCGGCGTCGGTCGTCTGCCGGACGTAGGTTCCTGAACCTGCGACGCGATCGACCAGGCCGCGCTGCGCGAGGTCTCGGAGGGCGCGGCCCACGGTGATGCGCGACGTCCGGAATTGCTGCACGAGCGCCGCTTCACTGGGGAGTTTTTGACCGCCCCGGTAATGGCCGGAACGGATGTCCTTGGACAGGCTTTCCAGGACCTGGCGGTATTTCGGCGCATGCGGCTCCGCTGTAAAACTTCGCTTGGCCATAACCTGACATTACAGCTTAACGACGTGGGTCGGCAACTTTGGACCGGCGTTGCTCATCCAAACTGGCGGTAGCGTACGTTTTCGTAACGGGGGAAATGATGGAAACGATTGGCTGGATCGCCACCGCGGTGTTTTCAAGCTCCTATTTCTTCAGGCGTCCGGGCGCGCTGCGATGGGTGCAGGCTGCGGCCGCCGTCCTCTGGATTGTGTATGGGGCTGCAATTCACGCCGTCCCCGTGGTGGTGGCGAATGCGCTGGTCGCCGCGGCGGCGCTCTTTTCGCTGGCGCGACCGAGATCCTGATATAACAGCTTTCGAGCAGGCGCGGCAACTTCCGCGGTCGTGGCGCCATCCAATTCACAGGAGGATCAATGCAGGCCAACGACACGAGGGCGAGGGAGTACCTGCTCGTCAGCGATTTTGACCAGACACTAAGCTTCAACGACTCCGGCATCGTGCTGAGCGAGTTGCTCGGCATTTCGGGATTTGCGGAGCGCATCGCCGGGCTATCCCGGATCCACCTGGTACAGCAGGGCGGGGAATTGGCGTATCTGCTGCTGCACGACCCGGAGTATCGATGTGTTCGCAAGGAGGACCTGATTGCAACCGGCAAGCGCATCCGGCTCAAACAGAACATCCGGCTGCTGTCGCAACTCCTTCAGGATATTGACGGCAATCGGTTCTCTTTTTATGTGATCTCCGCGGCGCCGCAGGAGGTCATAGTATCCGCGCTGGAAGGTATCGTGCCCGAGGACCGCATCTTCGGCACGCGATTTCATTACAACCAGGAGACAGGCGAGATTCAGTCGATCCTGCGTGTGCCGGCGGGTTACGGGAAGGTGGCCGTGCTGGACGAACTGCGTGCGGAACTGTTAGTCAGCCACGACCGTGTCGTTTATGTGGGCGATGGCAGCTCGGATGTGCACGTGATGCTGCACGTGAATCGGCTGGACGGCCTGACGATCGCCGTCTCGGAAAACAAGTTCATCACGCAGATCGCGGCGCGCACGATTCTCAGCGACGACGCGCTGAGCGTGCTCGTGCCTATCCTCGAAGACATCGTCGGATGGAACTCAACGCGCATCCGCTCGTTCTTCGAGGCGCACGGGTTCGTTCTTCGCGACTGGGACAAGGTGCGGACCGATTCCCTGACGATCGCGTCCGCGGCGGGGTAGCGCCTCACTTCACCGCGCGGCGAAACAGGAACAGGCCCGATTTGCCCCCGACGATCACCTCCGGGTAACCCTTCCCCTCCACACTCGCGACCGTCACTTGCATGCCCCCGCCGGCGCGCGATCCATAGTCCACGATGTGCTTCACCCACTCCACGGCCCCGGCCGCCGTTTTAATCGACTCGTACCAATAAATGCCGAGCGGCTCGCGCTCGCCCGGATCGCGCCCGTTGTGCGCCATGAAGCGCTTGCCGGTCACGAGGTCGGGTTTGCCGTCTCCGTTGACATCGGCCAGCACGAGCGAATGCGGCTGCGACCAACTGTCGTCGATCATGTGCTTCGTCCACGTTCCCTGCGCCGTCTGCTCGAGCCAGAAGACGCCATAATTGTGCGCCAGGGAGGTGACGATATCCGGGCGCCCATCGCCGTTCACGTCCATGACGTGGATGAAACCTGTTTCGCCGAGCTGAAAATCGTTGTGGAACTTCCAGGCGCCAGCGCGCGGATCCGCCGGCGCTTCGAACCAGCCGGTGGGGGTGAGGATGTCGGTGCGGCCGTCCTTGTTGACGTCGCCCGCGCCGATCCCGTGCCCGAACGAATGGTCCGCCACCTGGTGGGCGACGAACTCTCCGTTCCGCGGCTCGTACCAGGTCAGGGGCGCGGTGGCGTTGCCGAACTCGGGGAGCACCTCGCGCGCCTTGCCGTCGTTATCGAGATCCACCAGGAACGCGAACTCCACGTTGAAGCGCGTCTCGATCGCATGGTCCTTCCACATCGCTCCCGTTTTGCCCGGGTTCTCGCTCCACCACACGCGCTTGCCGAACCAGGAGCAGCTCACGATGTCGGCGCGGCCGTCGCCATTCACATCCATCGGCAGGTCGCTGAAGTCGTCGACGTAATTGTTGGTGAACTCGATGTCGCGAAAGCGGTGCTTGATCCACCGCGGCCCTTCGTACCAGTTCTCGCCCGATACAATGTCGGGCTTAAGGTCGCCGTTGATGTCGGCAACGGCGGCCGGCTCGCTGGCGCCGGGATCGATCATCTGGCGCTCGAAGAGAATGTCGTTGGGACGGCTAGCGGCCCATACGATTCCTGCAGCTACGATGAGACCTGCTATCACGTGGAAGCGAAAACGCGTCATGTCGTCTCCCTGGCGCTATAATACCCCCGTGCCAACGAAAGGACGTATTCGTCAATCGCTTGCCTACTGGTGTTTGAACGCCACCGACTGGCAATGGGACATCCGCCGCGTCTGCGAGACCGCCCGCTCTCTCGGCTTTCGCAGTGTGGAACTGGCCCCCGTCGAGGACTGGCCTACAATCCGCGAGTACGGACTCGAAATCGCGCTGTCGCACAACGGCATGCCTGAGCCGGTCTTCGCGAAGGGGCTCAACAACCCGCGCTACCAGGCAGAGATCATCGCCAGCACGAAAAAGATGATGGACATCTGCGCGGAGCAGGGAGTTCCCAGCGTGCTCGCGTTTACCGGGTATAAGTGGCGCGACGCGGACGATCCGTCGTCGGGCGAGATCGGGCGCGAAGAGGGCGCCGCGAACACCGTCCAGGGCCTGCGCGAACTCGCACGTTATGGCGAGGCGAAGGGGGTCACGGTCTGCCTGGAGCATCTGAACTCACGCGACGATTCGCACCCGATGAAAGGCCACCCCGGGTACCAGGGTGACGACGTCGATTACTGCGCCGGGATAATTCGCCAGGTCGGATCGCCGAGAGCCAAGTTGCTGTTCGACATCTATCACGTCGCGATCATGAACGGCGATATCATCCGGCGCTTGTGGCAGTACCGGGACATCCTCGGGCATATCCACGCGGCGGGCGTTCCCGGCCGGGCGGAGTTGGATGACTGCCAGGAGATCAACTACGCAGCAGTCATGCGGACGCTGATCGACATCGGGTACACGGGATATGTGGGGCAGGAATTCATTCCGACGCGGGATCCGGAGCAGTCACTGAGGCAGGCGGTCGCGCTCTGCGACGTTTAGCGCACTGCCACGCGGAACTTCTCGCGCTCCTCCAAGCCAGCCGTCCCTGACGCCACGAGTGTGTAGTTCAAGGTCTGCTTGGGGTAAAAGCGAATGCAGTTCTTCGTGACGGCCGGCAGTTTCCATCCGATCGGATCGAGCCGCACGGCCGTCGCGTGTTCGACGCCGTAACAGACGGTGACTACTTCTCCGCGTGGAATCTCCTTCTCGCTGACTGCCATCAGCCGGAAGACGGGTGGCGCCGGGCGCACTTTAATGGCGAATGACGCCTCGTCGCGATCGCCGGAGAAGCCATCGGCGACCAGCCGGTACGTCGTGTCCTGCCGGGGATCCACCCAGAAGCAGCGCACCAGGGCCGGGCCCACATTTTCGACTGGCGGGTCCAAACGCAGATCCTTGGCATTGCGGACGCCGTAGCAGATGACATCGCGCTCCCCGTCGATGATTTCGGCGGCGCGGGCGTAGAACTGCACGATTTTGACGGCGCCGTTGTCGGAAGGGAGCGCCCTGGCCGGCGCGTGCCGCCCTTCCAGCATTCGCCGGATGCGCAAGTTGGCATCGTGCCGCTGGAGCCAGGTCCACCCCAACTGCGCCAGCACCACCGCCAGCACGATGCGGAGCAGGAGGCCGAATCGCTTCATACCACTTTGGAAACCATTTCGGACCTTTTGGTTTCAAACTGCTTATGAACGACCTTCGCTACGCTGTCCGTACGCTGGGCCGAACCCCCGGCCTGACCGCCGTGGCCCTGATTGCCCTCGCGCTCGGCATCGGCGCGAACTCCGCGATTTTCAGCGTCGTCTACGCGGCACTGCTTCGCCCACTGCCGGTCCGCGACTCGGCACGGCTGGTTGCCGTCCACGCTTACAATCCCAAGTTCAACATCCCTCCGATTCAGCCCTCGTACAGCGTCTACGGCGTCTGGAAGGAACAGGCGCGCGCCTTCGATTCCCTCGCCGCGTCCTGGACAGGTGTTGCAGACCTCGACAGTGAAAAGGTCCCGCATTGGCGCGTGACTGCGAGTTTCTTCCCCACATTGGGGATCCAGCCTGCCCTGGGGCGCGCCTTCGCGCCGGCAGACGATCAGCCCGGCGCGCCGAACATCGTCCTAATCTCGGACGAGCTCTGGGCTCGCCGGTTCAGTCGCGACCCGGCAGTCGTAGGAAAATCCATCAAATTGGATGGCGAGCCGTACACCGTTGGGGGCGTGATGCCGCACGGGTTTGAGATCGACGGAAAGCCGGCGCAGGTCTATACCCCGATTCGCCGGGATCCCGCCTCGAAGGCGTATCTACCGGTCACCGTCTACGCGCACCTGAAGCCCGGGGTGACCATCGCCCAGGCGCAATCGGACCTGGATGGCGTCGAGACTCGCCGCGATGTCCGCAACTCCGGCTGGAAGGCGCGGGTCTGGAGCCTCCGCGAATCCATGATTCGCGACCTGCGCCTGAGCCTGCTCGTGCTGCTCGGGGCCGTCGCGCTGGTGCTTCTGATCGCTTGCGCGAACGTCGCCAGCCTCCTGCTGGCGCGGTCCAGCGCGCGTCGGCAGGAGGTCGCGACCCGTGTTGCGTTGGGCGCGCCCCGCAGTCGCCTGGTGCGCCAGTTCCTGACCGAAAGCCTGCTCCTGGGCGGAGCGGGCGCGGCCGCCGGCCTGCTACTTGCGACCTGGTCGATGCGCCTCATTCCCTCGCTCGACAACGAGCGCCTGCCCAACGTCCTGCTCGCGACGCGCATCGATTCGGGCGTGCTCGCGTTTACGGCGCTCATCGCGATTGCCACCAGCGTGCTGTTCGGAATCGTTCCGGTGCTGTCCGCCGTGCCCCTTCGAGTCCAGGAGCGCCGCACCGATACGCGCCGCGGCAAACGGGTCTGGAATGCGCTCGTCGTGTCGGAGACCGCGCTCGCGCTGGTGCTCCTCATTGGGGCCACGATGCTCATCCGGAGCTTCTTCTACCTGCGCGACACCGCCCCCGGTTTCCGCGCCGACGGCTTGCTCACGGTGAGCGTGGCGCCGCCGTACGAGTTCGCGCTGGAAAAGGCGCGCGCAATCCCCGGAGTCGTTTCCGCGACGCTCGCATCCACTCTGCCGCTCGATGGCGACTTCCGGTCCATGAGCATGCGGATCGAGGACCAGCAGATCACACGCCCCCAGGACATGCCGATCCTGTGGCACCGCTACATCGAGGCCGATTACTTCCGCACCCTTGGTATTCCGCTGCGCCGCGGACGCGCCTTTACGCCTCAGGACGGTAGGGTAACGATCGTGAATGAAACGATGGCGCGTCGCTTCTGGCCCGGTGGAGACGCCATCGGCAAGCACGTGGGGCCGTTCGAGATCGTCGGGGTGGCGGCGGACGTGCGAATCCACGACGCCACCAAGGAAGGTTTGCTTGAGGTGTATTTCCCGTATACGCAGGAGCCGCAACGTTCGATGACCCTGGCCATTCGCGCAAATCGCTCCATGGCGCCGGCGATCGCTCGCGTGTTCAGCACGCCGAAGGTTGGCGACATGCTTCAAGTGGCCTCGGGCAGGCTGATTCACAAACGGCTGACGGCCGCGCTGATCGGCGTCTTTGCCGGTTTGGCGCTGGTGCTTGCCGTGGTCGGGATCTACGGGGTCCTGTCGTTCACCGTAACCCGCCGGACGCACGAGATCGGGGTCCGAATGGCGCTCGGAGCGGAGAAGCAGGGCGTCGTGCGGATGGTCGCCCGGGAGGCCGCGACGCTCGCGGGCATCGGCATCGCGATCGGAATCGGCGGCGCCCTGGCGTTGTCGCGCGTCTTGTCGAGCTTGATTTACGGGTCCGGCGCCACCGACCCGGTCGTGTACGCCGAAGTGTCGATTGCGCTCTTCGGCACCGCGATCCTCGCCGCGTGGATCCCCGCCCGTCGCGCCGCCGCGGTGGATCCGGTCGTGGCGCTGCGGCATGAGTAGAATGGTGGGTATTGATGTCCCTGAGAATTACCGGCTCGATCGCAGCGTGCGGGAAGTGGGTAGCCTGAAAGACAAAGCGAACGACCGGCAGTGCTGGATGTCCAAGACCCCTGCCGAACGTTTCGAAGCCCTCGAACTGCTGCGCCAGATCGCCTATGGCTACGATCCGGCTACCGCGCGACTTCAAAGAGTTCTTGAGGTTATTGAATCCAAAATCCGCTGAGTACCTCCTCATCGGCGGCTATGCGGTGAATTATTACGGCTACGCCCGATCGACCGGCGACATGGATATCTGGTCGCGCGATCGCCGGAAAACTTCGCACGCGTGGCCGAAGCGCTCCCGGCATTCGGATTTCCCGCCGAGGCGCCGGACATTTTCGACGCGCCCGATCGGATGATTCGCATGGGGGTTCCTCCACTTCGCCTGCAGATCCTCACCGCCATTTCCGGCGTGGAATTCGCGGACTGCTTTGCAGCGCCGCGGTATTGCCGAACTCGAAGGCGAATCCGTCCCCATCATCAATCTCGAAGACCTGAAACGGAACAAGCGCGCCTCCGGCCGAGCCAAGGACTTGGCAGACTTGGAACAACTGGATTACCGCATCCGGACAGCCCTGCCTCTGTCCTCATCCTGGGCGTATACTGTCTCAAGAAGATTCATAAGGCGGAGGGTGCGGATGCGACGGGCAAATCTCTGGCTCTTGTTGGGTATGGCCGGAGCTGCGTCCCTGGTCGCAGCCGACAAACCCGTCTCGTTTACCGACAATATCCGCCCCATTTTCGAGAACAGTTGCTGGAAGTGCCATGGCGGCGCCGTCCAACTTTCGCGCCTCGACCTCCGAACTCGGGACACCGCCCTCAAGGGAGGCCAGAAAGGCACGGCAATCGTTCCCGGCAAGGCCTCGGAAAGCCGTCTTTATCGGGTAGTCGCTGGACTGGAAAAGCCCGCAATGCCGCTCGACGGCAAACTCACTCCCGCCCAGATCGAGATCATTAAGGATTGGATCGACCAGGGGGCCGCCTGGGACGGCGCCGCTCTAACCACCGCCTCCGCCTCCGCCGTTGTCGAGGACATGCCGATTCCTCCGGAAGCCCGCACCGCATGGCCTTATCGCAAACCGGTTCGGACGGCACTTCCCATGATCTCCGGCCTCGCAAATCCGATCGACCTCTTCCTGGAGAAGACCCGTCGCGAGAAGGGCCTCCAGCGCGCGCCGCGGGCGGATCGGATCACGCTCCTGCGCCGCGCGTATCTCGATCTCCTCGGCCTCCCGCCGACACCCGCAGAGGCCGCTGCATTTCTCGCGGATTCAAGCCCGCGCGCCTGGGAGAATCTGATCGACAAGCTTCTCGCTTCGCCTCACTATGGCGAGCGTTGGGGACGTCACTGGCTCGACGTCGCGCGCTATGCCGATTCCAGCGGTTTCGAGCACGATATGGACCGGCCGGATGCCTGGCGATACCGGGATTACGTGATCCGCGCCTTCAATCAGGACAAGCCCTATAACGTCTTTCTTGCCGAGCAGATCGCCGGCGACGAGATCGACCATGTCACCGACGACAGCATGATCGCCACCGGCTTCCTCCGCAGCTACGCCAAGGTGAACTATCGCGAGAAGGACAACCCGCAGTTCCGATACGAATACCTCGACGACATGATCGGCACGATCGGGCGTGGCGTTCTCGGGCTAACCGTGAATTGCGCGCGCTGCCACAACCACAAGTTCGACCCCGTCGCGCAGAAAGACTACTACCGGATGCAGGCGTCGCTCTTCGGGTATGTGGAGACCGATTACCCGCTCGCGCCCAAGGAAGAGGTCGAGGCACACGCGCGGAAGACCGCCGTAATCGACGCCAAAATCGCGCCCCTGCGGCAGCGCATCCACGAGTTAGACGAGCCTTACCGGCAGAAGCTGGCGCAGGAGAAGTATAAGAAATACCCGCTCAACGTGCAGCGCGCCATCGCCGTGCCGGAAGCCCAGCGGACTCCCGGTGAGGCTCTGCTCGCCGGGCAGGTGATCCGCACCACCTCGGTGAGTGCGGCCGAGATCGACCTCGTCATGCCGCCCGCCGAGCTCGCGGAAAAAAAGCTCCTGAATCAGGAGATCCAGGGGCTTCAGAAAGAAAGGCCGAAGCCGCTACCCACGGCGGCCGTCGTCACCGACGGCGACTACCGGTTCGTTCCCGACGGCCCGGGCGACGAGCCCGCTCCCGGCAAAGGCGTCAAGCAGGATGTCGGCGAAGGCAGCTTTCTGTTCCAAGGTCCCGGCCGTTATCAGCCGCCGCCTTCCTATTTCCTGATCCGCGGCGATATCGAAAGCCGCGGGTCGCTCATGAAGCCGGGCTTCATCGACGTGATTACGTACGGCAACCCGCCGGTCGAAGATCCGCCCGCGAATGGCCGCACCTCCGGCCGCCGCCGGGCGCTCGCGGCCTGGCTCGGCTCCGCGGACAATCCGCTCACCGCCCGCGTCATCGTCAATCGCATCTGGAGCCACCATTTCGGCCGGGGAATTGTCGGCACGTTGGATAACTTTGGCAAAATGGGCGAGACGCCGACCCATCCCGAGCTGCTCGACTGGCTCGCCGTGGAATTCATGGACCGCGGCTGGAGCATCAAGCAGATGCAGCGCCTCATCATGACCTCGGATGCTTACCAGATGGCTTCCGACTACACTGAGGTCGCCGGTAACGCCAAGGATCCCGAGAATCATTACCTGTGGCGCTTTCCCATTCAGAGACTCGACGCGGAGATCGTGCGCGATGTCATGATGGCGGCCAGCGGCGTGCTCGACCTGAAGATCGGAGGTCCTCCGGTCTTTCCTCCGATCGCGCCCGAAGTCCTCGCCTCCATGCAGGGAGGCATCTGGAAACGGGAGGAGGACGGCCCCAAGACCTGGCGCCGCAGCGTTTACGTCTATCGCAAGCGCGGCCTCGTGTTCCCCATGTTCGAGGTTTTCGACCTGCCCGATCAGAACACCAGTTGCGGACGCCGCAATGTATCGACGGTGCCCACGCAGGCGTTGACCCTGCTCAACAACGAATTCGTTCTGAGGCAGTCCAGGCTCTTCGCCGATCGCGTGCGGGAAGCAGCGCCCGGCGACGCGGCGCGGCAAATCGAGCTGGCGTATCGTATCGCGCTCGCACGCCCGCCGCGCGCCGAGGAAGCAGCGCTCGGCGCGGAGTTTCTGCGTAAGCGCGACCTCGCCGACTTCACGCATGTGTTGATGAACTTGAACGAGTTCCTGTACGTCCGGTGACGCGATGAAACATTTCTGGAACAGACGCGACTTCCTGTTTCAATCCGGCGGCGGTTTGAGCGGACTCGCATTGGCGTACCTGCTCAATCAGGACGGGCTGCTGGCGGCCCCGCCGGGCGCCTGTGAGGCGAAGGCCACCGGGTACAACCCATACGCCCCTAAAAAGCCCCACTTCGCGCCCCGCGCCAAGCGCGTGATCTCACTCTTCATGAGCGGCGGCGTCAGCCATATCGATACATTCGACCCCAAGGCCGCCCTCGACAAATATGCCGGACAGCCGCTGACCGGAAAGGGCAATGTCGTCGTGCGCCAGGGCAATCCCGGCCCGCTCATGCCGAGTCCGTTCGAGTTCCGCAAGCACGGCCAGTGCGGGATGGACGTCTCGGAGATCTTCCCGCTCCTCGCGGGCCACGTGGACGACCTGGCGTTCCTCCGTTCCGTCTACGGAAAATCGAACGATCACGTCCAGGCGACCTATGAACTCAACACCGGCAAGATCCAGATGGGGCTGCCGTGCGTCGGCTCTTGGGTGACATACGGGCTCGGTTCGGAGAGCCAGAGCCTGCCCGCCTTCGTGGTCATTTACGACCATCGCGGCGGACCGCTCGGCGGTCCCGCCAACTGGAGCGCCGGGTACATGCCCGCTGCATACCAGGCGACCGTTTTCCGGTCCGCCGGCACGCCGGTCGTCGATCTGAAGCCCCCGTCGGCCGTCAGTCCCGAACAGCAGCGGGATCGTCTCGACCTGCTCGCCAAGCTCAATGAGATGGATCTGAAGCGGTACCCCGAGAGCTCCGAGCTGGCGGCGCGGATCTCGTCGTACGAACTGGCGTACCGCATGCAGGGATGCGCGCCCGAAGCCGTGGACGTCGATCGCGAGTCGGCGGCGACCCGCAAACTGTACGGCATGGACGAGGAAATCACGCAGCCGTTCGGGCGCCAATGCCTCATGGCACGCCGCCTGGTGGAGCGCGGCGTCCGCTTCGTGCAGCTTTATCACGGCGGACTCGGCCAACAGAATCGCGACACCTGGGACGCGCACGACAACGTCAAGGAGAACCACACACGGCACGCCGCCGAAGTTGACCGCCCCATCTCCGGCCTGTTGACCGATTTGAAGGCGCGCGGCCTCCTCGACGACACGCTGGTGCTTTGGCACGGCGAGTTCGGCCGCATGCCGATCTCGCAGAAGGGGGTCGGGCGCGACCACAATCCCGGCGCGATGACTGTGTGGATGACCGGCGCCGGCATCAAAGGCGGCCAGATCATCGGATCGAGCGACGAGTTCGGATACAAGGCCGAGCAACAGCCCATCGCCGTCCACGACCTTCATGCGACGATCCTTCATCTGCTTGGCATCGATCACACGAAACTGACCTATCTGTTCAACGGCCGGAACATGCGCCTCACCGACGTCTACGGCGAGCTGATTCCGCAGATCGTCGCCTGATTGCCGAGCGGAATGATTCGACCCCGCCACCTGGGCGACGAAGTGGGGAGTATGCTGCGCGCCTCGCGCACGGCGCCGATTTCCTGCTCTGCCGCGGCGCCGACCCCAACAGGTCGGGCGGGCACTGGTCGACGCCGCTGGCGTGGTGTGCAAGGAGGCCCAGGCCGAGTTCGAGAAGAACCTGATCGCCGCGGGCGCACGACGTTAAAGCCGAACGCCTCCGGGTTAGGCGACTATATCCGTTCGCAGGCGTGCCCCGATCATTCGACCTTGCCGCAAACAGGCGGGAGATAAGTCTGCTCGCAGCGGCCGAGCCGATTAGCGGCGTCTGTATACTAAGGTTCCATGGGTTGGGCGGCAAGCGGAATTCGTAAGAAACACGTCTTCCTCAGTCACGCCGGAACGGACACCGAACCTGCGCGGCGCCTGGCGGAGATCCTCCGCCGGAGTGGCGTCGATGTGTGGTTCGACAAAGACGACCTCCAACCCGGCGACCCTTGGATGGCAGGGCTCGAGGACGCGATTTCGCATTCGTCCGCCATGCTGGTGTACATCGGCCGTCTCGGGATCCAGGCGTGGGTCGACCGCGAAGTCCGATTGGGGCTGGTGTGCAATACGCGCGATCGAAACAGCTTCCGGTTCATCCCCGTACTGGGCGAAGGCGCCGACCCGGCCGCGCTCCCGCCGTTCGTGCAGCAACAACAGTACGTCGATCTTCGTGACAGCGAACGCTCCCCCGATCAGATTCGGCGTCTCATTGAGATCCTCCGCAATCCGGCCGGTGAAGCTGCAATCCCCGCGGAATACTGGAGCAAGCACAGCCCCTTCCGCAGCCTTCGCATCTTTTCTCCCGAGGATGCCTGGCTGTTCTTCGGGCGTGACCGCGATACCGACGAACTGCTTACGCGCCTCGGCCGGGCGCCGGCGCTGGCGGTGATTGGAAACTCCGGAAGCGGGAAATCCTCTCTGATTCATGCCGGACTCATCCCTGCGCTCCGGCGTGGACGTTTTCGATACGGCGGGAGTTGGGTGGACTCGTGGCGAACCGCCGTGTTCCGGCCGTCTGCCTCTCCATTCGACTACCTGGCTGAGACCCTTCCCACGCAACTGGCGCCGGATCTTGGCCCCAGGGACCGTGCGGAGTTTCTCGATTACTGCAAGAAGAAGCTCCCGGAGGGCGGCGAAGCGTTGCGAAATGCCATCGCCGCTCTAGTCGGGCCGACCGGACAGGCCTCCGCAAAAGAGCGAGTTCTCCTGGTTGCCGACCAGTTTGAAGAACTGTTCACGCTGGTGGACAATCCCGCAACGCGCGTCAAATATATCGATTCGTTGCTCGCTGCCGCACAACTGGACGGCGTCATTCCCGTCCATCTGATGCTGGTGATGCGAGCCGATTTCTACGCCCAGTGCCTCGATCATCCGAGTCTGAGCGCTTGCCTCGACACCAATCTGTACAACGTGCCTCTCGTGAGCCCGCCGCAATTGCGGGAGACTATCGAGAAGCGCCTCGCGCTGGCAGGGGCTCGGGCCGAACCTGGCTTGATCGATTCGCTACTGGCCGACGTGGGCGCCGAGCCTGGCAATCTCGCGTTGTTGGAACACGCCCTCGGGCAAATCTGGGAGAATTGCGGTGGGTCCGGCCGCACCCTCACGAGCGATTCATATAGCGAGATCGGGCGTTTGAAGGGAGCTCTCGGGAGACACGCCGACGAGGTTTTGTGCAGCATCGAAGAGGCTGACCGGGAACTGGCACAGAAGATCTTTCTCGAACTCGTTCAACTGGGAGAGGGCGCGCAGGATACCCGCCGCCGGGCCCCGAAGGAGGCATTGCTGGGCCTGGGCAGGCCCGAGAAGGTGGAACGGCTGATCGCGTATCTCACTTCCAGGCGCCTGCTCGCCACGAGCGGGCAGGGACCTCACTCGCCGGCGGAGAACTTCGTGGAGGTTTCGCACGAAGCATTGATCCGCGAATGGCCGGCGCTGAGGTCCTGGCTGAAAGAGAATCGGGAGGATCTCCGCCTCGGACGCATTCTCCTACACGCTGCCGAAGAGTGGCGCGACTTGAATCGAGACCCCGGCGCCTTGCTGCGCGGCGCGCGACTCGCACAAGGACTCGAGTGGCTGGCCCGGCGCGAGGACCCGTCCGGCATCTTACGTGAGTTTCTCGAGGCAAGCCGCGATGCTGAACAGGAGGCGCAGGGACGCGAGCTTCGGCGGGAGAGCGAGCTTAGGCAGGCAGCCGAAGCGCGCGCGGAGGCCGAAGAGCGGCTCCGGCAAGAGGCGGACAACCGGCGAATGGCGGACCGGGCGGCGGCATTGCTGGCTTTGCGCTCCGCAGCCCGCAGCCGTCGGTTTTCCTATGCATTGGGCGCGCTGTTTGTGATCGCTGCCGCGGCAGCATGGTCAGCACGCCAGCAGCAGCTGACGGCGCAATCCCGAGCGCTGGCGGCGCAGGCGGAACAGGCGTTGAGCCGCGACCAGCCTGCCGCTCTGATGCTGGCCTTCCGAGGCTGGGAGACCGCAAAGACCGCGGAGGCCAATCTCGCCGTCGCTCATGCCTTTCCTCAACTCCTGGGCAGACTCGAAGGCCATACGCGCAGTGTGAATCATACGGCGTTCTCGCCTGATGGTCAGCGAATAGTGACCTCGAGCTCCGACGACACGGCTCGGGTGTGGAATGCGCTAAACGGCCAACTGCTCGTCAAGCTTGAAGGCCATGAGAGTACTGTGAACTACGCGGAGTTCTCGCCCGACGGTCAGCGCATCGTGACGGCGAGCGGCGACAACACGGCTCGGGTGTGGAATGCGGGCAGCGGTCAGCTGCTGGCCAAACTTGAAGGGCATGAAAGTGACGTAAATTACGCGGAGTTCTCGCCCGACGGCCAGCGCATCGTGACGGCGAGCGACGACAAGACGTCTCGATTGTGGAATGCGGGTAACGGTCAACTGCTGGCCAAACTCGAAGGTCACGAGAGTAGCGTCAATCACGCGGAGTTCTCGCGCGACGGCAAGCGGATCGTCACGGCTAGCTCGGACGATACCGCCCGAGTGTGGGACGTTGTGAACGGCCAACTGCTGGCCAAACTCGAAGGCCATAAGAGTAGTGTCGACGACGCGAAATTCTCGCCCGACAGTCAGCGCATCCTCACTGCTAGCTGGGACAAGACCGCGCGAGTGTGGAATGCTGTGACCGGCCAACCGCTGGCCAAACTCGTAGGCCACGAGAGTAGCGTCAATCACGCGGAGTTTTCGCCCGACGGCCAGCGCATCGTGACCGCTAGCGAGGACGGCACGGCTCGCGTGTGGAATGCGGCCGACGGACGGCTGCTGGCGACGCTCGAAGGCAACATGGTGGCCGTCGCGCACGCCGTGTTTTCGCCCGACGGCCAGCGCGTTCTCACTGTCAGTTCCGATCGTACCGTGAGACTGTGGAATGTTGCCGATGGCCGCCTCTTGGCCCAGATGGAAAGACATGCCGGCAGTGTCGAACACGCGGCGTTCTCGCCTGACGGCCACCGCATTGTGACGGCCAGTGACGACACTACGGTTCAGGTTTGGAACGTAGAGGCAGGTGCCCGACTCGAGGCCCCGCTCGCCGGCCACCGGAACTCTGTTGAGCACGCGGCGTTTTCGCCCGACGGCCGGCGTATCGTCACGGCCGGCCTAGACAACAGGGCGCTTGTGTGGAACGCGGAGAATGGCGAAAAAGTAGCCGAGCTGAAAGGACACGTCCAGGCTATTGGGCGCGTGGCATTTTCGTCCGACGGCCAGCGCATCGCCACTGCCAGTTTCGACAATACGGCTCGGGTCTGGAACGTGAACGGCGGTCAACTCCTGGCCAAACTGGAAGGGCATACGGACAGCGTCCTGGACGTGGCGTTCTCACCCGATGGTCAGCACATCGTCACCGCTGGCGGAAGTCCTCGGGGCCCACGTTTAACGGCCTTTCTAACTACAGTGGGGCGAAAGGCTGGGGTAACGGACAACACGGCGCGCGTATGGAATGCTGCCAGCGGTCAACTGCTGGCGAAACTGGAAGGCCACACGGACAGCATCTTGCACGCCGGGTTCTCTCCCGACGGTCAGCGGATCTTCACCGCCAGTGCGGACGGTACCGTTCGCGTGTGGGAGGCGTCAAACGGCAAGCCGCTGGCAAAGTTCGAAGCTCCCACTGGCGGTGTCGGCCACGCGGCGTTCTCGCGTCATGGCCAGCGGATCGTCGTTTTTAGACCGGACGGTATGGGGCTCGTTTGGAACACGGCGAACGTCGAACTGGTCACGAAACTGGAGGGTCACATGTCCGGGCTGAATCACGTCGAGATGTCACCCGATGGCCAGCGTATTCTTGCGGCTGATTCGAACGAAATCCAGGTGTGGAAGGCGGCCAATGGGCAACTGCTGTCCGAAACTCACCCGTTCAGTATTCAACACGCGGAGTTCTCGTCCGACGGCGAGCGCATTGTGACCGGCAGCTTAAACGGTGGCATTCAGGTTTGGAACGCCTTAAATGGCCTGCTAATTATGAAATTCGAAGATGCAGGGCCGGTCGGGTACGCAGAGTTCTCGCCCGATGGCCAGCGCATGGTTAGCGCTAGCTGGGATGCTACGCCCCGACTCTACCGTCTCATCACCGTTTCGGAGCTTGCGAAATTGCTACGGAAGTAAACCCGACTTCTCAATCGGTCCGCCAGGCTCGACCCCATCGAGCCGCCCGCTAGACCAATCGCGAGATGGTCGCGTTCCTGCACTCCTCCTGCGCCGGCGCCAACAAATCCGGCGGCCCTGGTCCGACGCCTTTTTGAAAATGGGACATGGATGGTGGTGCACTCCACCTTGGGGCGGGGGCGGATCCGCGGTGCGTTCGCTGATTTTTCAGGCGCGGGACTGCCCCGGGGCTGTGCGTTGCACCGGATATGTCGCGGTCCGTCGCGGCTCAATCCATTTTTCGCGCTAACAACAGATTGGACGGGACTTTACTGTATCCATATCCGATGCGGAAATTGAGAGGTCTCGGCGCGAATGAAAGATAGGCTTTTCGCAAATCGGGCTGCTCGAGCCAGCGGAAACTGCCGTACGGCCGAACATAGGCGCCGTACAATTGAACCGCCCACGGCGCCGTGGCGAAAAAGTGGTACGGGATACCCGAATCGTCCTGCAGCACGGCGAGACTCTTCGAGAGCACATGGCCGCGGATGATCGAAAACTCCTCTTTATGGACCATGTAGGAGGTGGCCTTGAAGAGCGTGGCGGTCTGATTCAGGTTGGCGAGGAACGTCAGGAACGGCTGGTTCTCCCGCAGACTCTTGTCGGAGAGATTCACCGCGAAGTACAACAGTTTGTGAACAGATTGGTTGTCGTCCCGCACGAAATCGATCTCCACACCCTTGTTTCCGATTTTGCCCGGCGCCCTGTAATCGGTCGCGCGTTCGATAATCTGTCCGGCATCGTTCAGCCGAACGTAACGGAAGCCCAGGATCGTGTGATTCGATCGGACTAGAAGCTCGAGGATGGGCAGAAACAGCCCGTCGGTAACCTGCCCCCGAAACTGGCGATCCATCTGGCGCGTGATGAAGAAGCTGCGGCTTAGCTCCGAGTCGACCGTCGCCCTCACGCTCGTGAGATATTTGTCGAGATTCTTGCGTCCAAGCTGCTTGATGGTCGGCAGAGTGCCGGCGGGTTCCAGCCCAACCATCAGGTAGGTAGGATTCTCGGGGAAGAAGAGTGTGACTGTCAGCGCGTCCGGTCCGCTAAACGGATAGAAGACCGGAGATTTCTCAAGGGGGGTAACGCAAAGCTCCTGCCTCTGGAATCCCCGAACGGCCGGAAGGAAGGCCCGTTCGATACCGCTCCAGGCCCGGTCCAGTTCACGGCGGTGTTTGATCCAGGCTGCTTCCTTTTCGAGCTCGCCGAATTGGCTGCCGGTTCGCGCGGGTAGCCCGGCAAGGAACCGCCCCACGTCGTCGACGTAGCGATCGTGCGGGGTGGCTACCGAGAAGCGATCAACGGCGATGTCCTTGACTACGTTCTTGGACGCGTGTTTGCAGGAGATGGCAAGCGGCGCCAGAAGGAGGCAGAGCACCAGGCTGACGCGATAATGCCGTCGGGTTGTTGTTTGCAGATGCAGGTAAATACCTCTGTAAATCTTATTATGCGATAGTTAGGGTGTCCGTGCCACTGCTGCGGATCTGTACGCTTTTCCCACGGCGAGTTGCGACCATGCAGAGCAGCGAGCCAGCGCGACGGCATACGATACAAGCATGTCCCCAGGATTGAAGCTGTCGGCCGCGAGCGTCGTGATATCCCTGCTGTGGCCGGCGTTTGCGGCCGATGCCCCCAGTCCGCCCGCGCCGCCCCTGCGCACCGCCGACATCGTGGCGCACTTGGCGCGGACGATTTCCTGGTATCGCCACGTCACCGCTGTGGAGCAGTCGGCACAACTTCCCACGGACATCCTGGCTCGGGATAGCGCGCAACGAACTGCCACGCGCGCCTTGCAGTTGGCCTTCGACTTCGCGCGCGCGGCAGCGCCCCTGGTGGCCTCCGGCCAACCCGCCGCCAGTAGCACGCCTCCTGCGGGCACTTCCATGGATCGCGCGGCGGCAAGGGCGATCGAGCGCGTCGCCAACGCCGAACGTCAGATTGTGGAAGTCGATGCCGAATTGGCCAAAGCAGGTGGACAGGCGCGCGCCACTCTCACGGCGCGGCGCAAGGAACTTGTCGCCGAACTGAACTTTGCGAAACAGGTCCAGGAGTCCGTACAGGGACTTCGCACATTGCTGAGCGGCCGTGCCACGGGCGGAGCCGATTTGCTCGGCTTCGTCGACCGGTTGGAGCGGTCCGTGCCGGAAGCCTTGCGCGGGACTCAGCCTCAAACTCCCGTGACCGGTGGGGGTGACAGCGCCGCCGCTGCTCCATTCCGTCCGGAATCAGCCGGGATTTTCAGGTTGATTACGGAGACAATACGGATGGCGCGGAGTAAGAGCGAACTCGACGACGCACTCGCCGAGACCGATACTCTACGGAAGAACCTGGATCAGCTCCGCGCGCCCTTGGTCGCTGATCTGACTGCCACCATCCGGCGGAGCGACGCTGTCGCGGGCGATTCCGCGTCGCAGGATGCCCGGCAGATGGATGCCGACCGGCAGGAAATCGAAGCCCTGGGCACCCGCTTCAAGCAGGTGTCTGGCGTCATGACGCCGCTGCGCGAACACAGCCTGCAAATCGACATCGCGCGAGGTAGCCTCACGGAACAGCGCGCAAACGTGCAGCAGCGTTACAGCAGCGTCGGTGGATATCTGCTCTTTCGCGCGTTTGGGCTCATTCTGACCATTGCGGTGGTTCTGGCCATCTCGGAACTCTGGCGGCGGGGCACCTTCCGTTATGTGAAGGACGTGCGGCGGCGGAAACAATTCCTCCTCCTGCGGCGAGTCGTCGTGACCTGTGTGGTTGCCGTGGCTGTGGTCATAGGCCTCGTGAATGAAATGGGCTCTCTGGCGACGTATGCTGGATTGCTGACCGCCGGGCTGGCGGTCGCGCTCCAGAATGTGATCTCGTCTGTGGTCGCCTACTTCTTCCTGATCGGCCGCTACGGCCTTCGAGTCGGCGACCGGGTGACCATCTCGGGCGTCACGGGCGACGTCCTGGAGATCGGCTTGGTGCGGCTCTACCTGATCGAGGTGACGGGTGAGGGAGACGACCCGCACGCCACCGGGCGAGTAGTGGGGTTCTCCAACTCGGTCCTGTTCCAGCCCGCGGCGCTGTTCCGGCAGATGCCGGGCACTGACTACATTTGGCACACTGTCGCGCTGACCCTCCAGCCGGACACCGATCTGAAACTCGCCGAATCCAGGCTGATGGAAGCGGTTGAGGGAGTGTACGAGGAGTATCGCGAACGCATCGAGCAACAGCACGCTGCTTTCCAGCGCGTCGTCGACCTCCCGTTGTCTCCACCCAAGCCGTCAGGCCGGCTCCGATTCACCAATAACGGGCTGGAGTTCCTGGTCCGCTATCCGGCGGAGATGCGGCAATCCTCGGCGACGGACGATCAGGTAGTCAACGCCCTTTCCGATGCCATCGCGCGCGAGCCCCGGCTGGCATTAGCGAGTTCGGGAGCGCCCAAGGTCCAGTCGGCGGCTTGACCGAAATGTGCCGCCGGTTGGCCGCGAACAATTGTCTTGCTGCCGCCAGTGCGAGCGTCTTTGCCCGACGGCGCGCGAACATGCGCAAGAGCTTCTCTTCTTGGCCCGACTTTGGAGCAGCAGCAGTCGCCCACGCCACCGGCTGTCGAGGTCTCCTCCGGTATGCTAAGATGTCTTTGTACCTAGATCTCTCAGTATGGCAAAGCCCGACACGCTGCAAGGCTCGCTCGATTTGCTGGTGCTGAAAGTGTTATCCCGCCGTGCCCCGTTGCACGGCTACGCGATAATATCCGCTATCGAAGAGATTTCGGGCGAGGTATTGCGTGTAGAAGAAGGCTCGCTCTATCCGGCGCTGCATCGGATGGAAGAGGCCGGGTTGATCCACGCGAAGTGGATTACGAAAGACACCGGCCGCCGCGCCAGGCTCTATGAGCTGACAGCGACAGGCCGCAAACAACTCGCCTGCGAAGAGGCTCGGTGGACTGCGGTAACGGGCGCCGTCCAACGCGTCCTCAAGCTGGCGTGAGGATAATGCATCATGTCGTGGGCCACGCGTTTTACCAATCTCTTTCGTCAACGGCGGCTGAATGGCGAGATCGACGAGGAATTGGCTTCACACATCGAAGAAGCGTTGGAACGAGGCCGCTCCGCCGAAGAGTCCCGCAAGGCGTTTGGCAGCGCACTTCACCATCGCGAGCAAATCCGCGATATCCGGCTGCTGCCAGGGCTCGATACCCTGGCTTCGGATGTTCTGTTTGGGTGGCGCCAACTCAACAAGCACCGTGCTGTGAGCGCGGCGGCGATCCTCTCGCTCGCTTTGGCGACCGGCGCCACGACGGCGGCCTTCCGGCTGGTGGATGCCGCGCTGCTGCGGATGCTGCCGGTGGCCGAACCGCAGCGGCTGTTCTTTCTGGCGATCAACCAACCCGATCCTCGAGATGGCCACCCGGATTACCGCGATGACTTCGACTATCCGACATTTCGCAATTACGGCAGGACGCTCGCCGGCCGTGCGGATCTGATGGTGGTCGGGATGAGCGCGCCTCAGGACGTCATCTTCGGTTCCGGCGATCAAACGGAGAAGATTTACCGAGAGTTCGTGTCGGGCAACGTATTTGGCGTTTTCGGTTTGCGGCCCGCCGCTGGCCGACTGCTTACGCACGGTGACGATGAGGCGCCGGGCTCGCACGCGGTAGCGGTATTGAGCTACGACTATTGGCGCCGGCGGTTCAGCGGCGATCCGTCGGCCATCGGCAAGGCCTTCCGGTTGGCCGGTGCGAGCTATGAAATCGTCGGCGTGGCGCCGAAGGGCTTCACTGGAACAGAACCAGGCATTGTCACCGATATCTTCATTCCAGCCACGATGAATGTCCGGGCGCTCGATAGCCCTGGCTGGTCGTGGTTCCGAATCTGGGTTCGGCCGAAGACCGGGGTGTCGCCGGAACAGATTGTGCAGCCACTACAAGCGGCCCTCACGCTCGAGACGGAAGCGTCCATGAAGAAAGGGCTCTTCTCCGACATGCCCAAGCAGGCCATCAATGCATACCGGAACAGGTCGGTGGCTCTGCTGCCCGCAGGCGCCGGGGCATCGAACATGCAACGGGAATATCGTCGTCCGCTGCTCATTCTGGGGGTGTTGGTGGCGCTCATCCTGTTGATTGCTTCCGCGAATGTGGGCAATCTGCTGACCGCGCAAGCGGCGGCGCGCGGCCGGGAGATGGCCTTGCGGGTTGCGATCGGCGCGGGACGGGGGCGCCTGGTCCAACTGGTGCTGATCGAGAGCGCCTTACTGGCCGCGATCGCGTCGCTCATCGGGGCGCTGTTCTCCTGGTGGTCCGCGCCCTTGGTGGTGTCGATGCTTGCTCCGGCCGAGCGGCCCGTCAGGCTGGTTCTGGACGCCGACTGGAGAGCCTTACTGTTTAGCTTTGCACTGACCGCAGCGATCGCCGTGTTTTTCGGGCTTGAGCCGGCACTGCGGGCCTCGGCGATCAAGCCGATCAGCGCACTGAAAGGCGGAGAAGATCCACATGCACGACGCGGCTTGGTGCACTCGCTGGTCACGCTACAGGTAGCCTTCTGCGTGCTGGTGCTCTTCATGGCGGGTCTATTCGTTTCGACTTTCGAGCGTCTGTCACACAGGCGTCTGGGGTTTTTGCCGCAAGGGGTTTTGATCCTGGAAACTCAGGCTCGTGGCCAGGGCCTGGCGCCGGAAGTCTGGCGCCAGGTCGCCGATCGACTCCGTCAGACGCCCGGGGTGGAGTCGACGGCGTTCGCCATGTGGGCGCCGCTGACCGGCAATCACTGGACCGGTACGGTGCGAGTTCCGGGGCGAGCGGAGGAGCCCCGCTCACCTTATTTTCTCAGCGTATCGCCGGGCTATTTCTCCACAATGGGGATCGGTTGGATCGACGGGCGCGACTTCCGTCCTGGTGACGGTCAACCCAAGTTAAAGGGCGAGACCGAGTTGGTCGGCGGAGCAGGCATTGTGAATGAGGCCTTTGCCCGAGCCTATTTCGACGGGCAGAATCCAGTCGGCAGGACGGTTGCCGTGCGTGAAGGCAGGGATCTCTTCGCGGCGATGGAGATCGTTGGTTACGTGCGCGATTCCTGCTATAGCAGCGTCCGCGAAAGCATCCGGCCTACAGTTTACGTTCCCACCGAGAGCAAAGGCGGTGGTTCCTTCATCGTCCGGACCGCCGGCGATCCACGCACGTTAGCGCCGATCTTGCGGCGCGAGATTCCGCAGGCGTATCCGGAGTTGATGGTTCGCAGCACAGACACGCAAGGCGCGCTAGTGCTGCGGCAGATGTTGCGCGAGAGACTGCTTGCCATGCTTTCGTCGTTCTTCGCGGTCCTGGCTTTGGTGCTCGCCGCCGTAGGTCTGTATGGCGTGCTGAATTATTCGGTAATCCAGCAGCGGAGAGAAATCGGCATCCGCATGACGCTCGGCGCCCGCCCAAGCCAGGTGGTACACCGGGTAACGAGCCGCTTGTTGGGCCTGGTGTGTCTCGGCCTATTCATTGGCCTGGCCGGAGGTGTCGCCTGCCAACGCTTTGTAGAATCGCTTCTGTTCGAGGTTAAAGCCACCGATCCCTTGATGGTAGGCGCGCCGGTGCTGACGCTGCTCTGTGCGGCAGTGTTAGCAGCGCTGCCCCCGGCAGTTCGAGCCGTTAAGATCGATCCTGCTCAGACATTGCGGAGCGAGTAGTCACCCCCGGCTTGCTGCTGTTGAAGCGGAACGCCTCGTCAAAGTAGTGGAACGGGTGATAGGGTTCAATGCGGACGCACGTTCCGCCGAACGTGCGTTTGAGCAAGCTCCCAGAAGTTCTCCAGACCGTTCGTGTGAACTTGTCGCCGACCCGCGCCGATGCGCATTTTCCGAGTAGCGCGTTTATACGGCCAATCTCTGCCCGTTAAGCGGAGAGGCTGAGTTTGCGAATTTGGGAGAGGATTTTGGTGAGGCGATTGGAAAGTCGATCGAGGCAGCGTCGCGGAGGGCCATCAGGCAGGGACCGACGGAACATCTCGGTGGCATGTTGAGCGAAGAGCAGAGAGTCGATGACGCCGTCCAGACCGGTGCGGGGCGAAATTGTTGGTGCCTTCGGTTGTGGAATTAGGTGTCGAGGTTTTTCGCGGGCCAGGTGGTACTCGCGCTGCAAATCATTCGACGTGACGTCGAGATACCGCATGGTCATCTTTGGATCGGCATGGCCGAGTAACTTCATTAGTGCAGGCAAGGTTACGCTGGAGCGGATCATCTCGCTCGCATATGTGTGTCTAAGCTGATGTGGAACGATGCGGGTCGTTATCCCGGCGGCAGCCCCCACCTCGTGGAGGTAATACCGCAGTTGACGAATCAAGGCGTGCTTGCCATGGGGGCGCGACAGCAGTCGGCCATCTGGAGGCAGTGGATCGAAGGAACGGAAAAAGCGCAGGCGTTGCACAAGCTCACACACAAATACGTCTACCGGCACCATTCTTTCCGTCTTGAGCTTGCCCAACGGAACGTGAATCGCCCAGCGATTCGGGCCGACATTGCAAAGGCACTCATAGGGGAGATCGACACATTCACCAATGCGCATACCGGTATGGCGCAGCAGCAAAAAGATGTTGGCCGGCAGATCGTTGCGGCGGAGCAACTCCTGCTGGATGAGCTGATCCTGTTGTGCCGTCAGGGCTCGCGGTAAACGTTGAGGAGTGCGCGGAAAATCCTCGCGACGGATCAGACGCGCCAACTCGGGAAGTTGGGTAGTCCAGGCAAGTTCCTCAAGGATACGCCGGAGGTGCGTGAGGCGATTGATGTAGACGGCCGGCGCCAAGGGTGGGGTCTGTGAGCGCAGATGGGTGAACCACCCAAGGATGTGGGGGTCCCGGCGCAATTGATCCAGTGAACAAACGGCGGGATGATTGTCGCCGAGATAGACGAGGAAGTTGCGCACAGTACCACGATATGGACGGGCTGAATCCCAATGGAGCGCGGCGGTCAGGGACTCAAAGGCCTGCTGGAACTGGAGAGCCAGCGGATGCTCAACGGAAGCGAGGCGAGACAATTTCATGATCGCGACGGCGGCACCGGCCTGATGTGTTGAGCGATTGCTCGCGCATATTGCTGATAGACCTCGAGAGGAGTGACTTGCAGATAGACAAAGGTGGTTTGGATATTTGCATGCCCCATCAACTGCATGAGGGCCGGCAGGCTGACGCCGGCGCGCACCATATCGGACGCAAAGGTGTGCCGAAAACGGTGGGGGTTTGCGATTTTGACTCCGCTAGTCTGGCGATGATGGCGAAAAAGCGAGCGCAGACCCGCGGGAGTCATCCGGGCGCCGCGAGCCGAACCCTTGAGAGAAACGAATAAAGCAGTAGACGAGTTGGTGGGCCGTTCCAGTCGCAGATAATGATCGAGCAACTGAGTTGCTTCCGGCGCCAATGGAAGAAAGCGGGTCTTACTACCCTTGCCACGCACGCGAATCTGCGCTTCCGGCAACAGCAGATCGTCCTGATTCAGGTCCAGAATCTCTTGGGAACGGAGACCTTGCAGGAGCATCAAACCGACGATGGCGAGATCCCGTGAGGTACGAAAACTGGCCCAAAACCGTGCCACCTCGTCCACCGACAGCGGCGTTATGGTCCTTTTTGGGGTCCTCACCCGCAACCGGCTTAGGGCAAGTCGTGGTCTGCCAATGCCCATTGGTGCACGTTGCCAATAGGTCCTTTGAAATCCCGGAGCGATCTGATGAGGAGCATCCGGGAACAAATGGCGTAGGGCTTTATCGACAATAGCAACACGTGTGTTAATGGTTGAGCCGGATAACGGGTGCTGTTGACCAGACAGGAACCGCACATATCGAGCAATGTCGATTCGGTAAGTGCATCTTTGGTGAGCGCATCAGTATGATGAACACTCTCCCACCAACGGAGAAAATACAACAACTCGTTAGCATAGCTTTGCAGGGTATGATCAGCGAGGCGGCGAACAGTCTCGTAATCGAGGTGCCGATTGATCCAGTCAATCTCACGTCCTGTCGCCTGCACGACCACGCGATACGGACATCGTGCAGGATTGCCCGATGGCTCGTGGTTAACACGAAAAGTCATGACCGAGCAGTCTCCAGTAGCGCTTGAAACTGCCCGGCATCGCCGCCGTTCGTGAAGAAGCTGTTCGGGTCATGGCCCTGGGGCAACTCGACGGTGCGAACGTTTAATCGTTGTTCTCTAAGCCGGTGCGCGAGCGCTTGCGTGGCGCGCTGCCCGCTGCCGTTGGCATCGGCATCAAAGGCCACATAGATGGTTCGCATATCGCACAGTTGACGAAACTGGTTTGCGTTGAGCTGAGTTCCCATCGCGCAGGTAACGTTGTGAAAGCCGGCCTGCCACAACACGGCGTAATCGAACAGACCCTCCACGAGAATCGCTTCGGGACACTGCCGGACCTGCTCCCACGCGTACAAGCCGCCCTTGGCGCCCGGCAAGAAACGATGTGGCGGCGCCGCGGCGGACAGGCTTCGGCCATAGAGGTTGCCGTCGAGCGGAAACACGACGCGATGTATGTAGGCGTCGTATCCAGAGGCGCTTACCAAACCGGCCTGACGCAACATCTGGAGCGGGTAGCCCAACTGCATCAACCAAGCCCGCAAGCAACCGCCAGGCGCGTAGCCAATCCGCATGTGCTCAATCAGTTCGGGCGAGCGGATTCCGCGTTGGTACAGGTAGGCAACAGCCTCGCTGTGACGGTGTAACTGCAGGCGATAGAAGCCAGCAACTTCGTGCAATAGTGGCGGCAAGCCCTGCCATTGGTGCAGCAAAGCGACAGCCTGTGGGAACCTCACCTGGTGGTAGAGTTCAGCGAAACGAATCACGTCACCGCCGCGGCCACAGCCGTAGCAGTAGAAGAGGTTTTTGAGGGAGTCCACGAGGAAGCTTGGTCGCCGATCCTCATGCAACGGGCACAGCCCCATCCACCGGCTACGGCTGAGTGGCCGCGCCGGGCGCCAATCGTGCGCCTGTAGATAGCCCAACAGCGGAATCTGCTGTTTCAAGTCCTGGAGAGCCTGGCGATTCACGGACTCCTTGCCTCCATCGGCAGAATACGGCACACCGCCCTGAGGTCCCAGGCAAGGATGGTGGGTGTCCGCAGAAAGTGCGCGCCATGCGCTCCGGCCTTGAGCCAGCAGCATAGGGTGAACAGACGTTGTTGCGCCCATCGGCGCACGGTAGAGGGGTCAGGCAAGCGCGATGGATCTTTGCAGTGAGGTGCGGCTTGCTCGGCGGAGTAACCGTCGGCGATACGTTCGCAGGCCTGTTGTCGGCAATGCAGGCTGAAGGGCGCTGCCGGTGCCAGCCAATCGGGCAAGATCGTGAAGGTTTTCCGGCACGGGTGACAGATTCCGCGACGCACCCAGATGTGCTCTTGGTGGTCGTCGTAGGCTGGACGGAGCCGTCGTCCATGGCCAATGATGGTGTGGCTCCTGCAAATCGGACAACGCCGTGGCAGCAGGTCCAGTGGAATCACCCCGGGTCGACGTTGTCTTTTGCGTCTGGCAGTGCGATAAAGAGAATCACGGCTGGCGTGAAGGCCCGCCGGTGACCGTACTCTGCCTAGTTTTCGATCTGCTGGCCGGGCCTTCACCCTCCGGCTAAATCAGTTTCGAACGAAAACAAGAATACAGCCTTCTGTTGTTTGCTGCTACCCCCACTCAGAACATTGGCCGCTTTAAAAGCGTATTCCGGTTAGAGCACGCATATCCGCGATATGGCGACTTTTCGGCCAGATGGATCTGATCACATGTGGAAGGGGGTTTTTAGGCTCTAATCTCGTTGATCTACGCGCCAACTGCAAACCGCGAAGTTCCGGCGTTTCGGCCCGAATTGGGACGTTGCCAAGACTCCGCCGTTCTGGCGCAGAGGCCGGACCATCCAGACTCGAATGAGCCGTTGACGGCAGCTACGGTACGGGACTACACTCCTGCGTATGAGAGCACAGGCCAGCGTGGAAGAACTGGAACGTGAAATTGATGCGCTTAACCAAGGAGATAAAGAGCATCATCGAAGACCACACCACTGCCCTTTTCGCACTGCAAAGAGACATTGGAGCAGTGCGACTGGAGTACCCGATGCCCGACCCAGCCCCAGACCCAAAAAAATCCTTGGGGGCCTTCATGGCGGCAATGAAAATGGTCAGTTCCAGCGAGGACCTGACAGAAGCAATTCCAGCTCCCAGGCAGGTCCGCGCCGACGACACCATCGATGAGGGAATCCTGGGGCGGGCAAGACCTTTCTATCTAAAATCGTTCGCTGGCGCATCTGCCAAGCCAATCAGCGCATCTTGTTCACAACCGCCATGGACATGCTGAATCATCTGCTCGCTTCGCAAGTGGATCACTCGCTGGTCCGCAAGCTCAAGACCTATACGGAGCCCACGGCGCTCGTCGTGGACGAGCTAGGCTACCTGGCCCTCGACCAGCAAACCTCGAATCTCTTCTATCAGGTCATTTCGACCCGTCACAGCCAGAAACGATCAACAATTATCACTACGAACACAGCCTTCTCAGACTGGGGCAACATCCTCTTCAACACCACCATCGCCACCGCCGACCGGCTCGTCGAGAACTCCGAGATCTTCTTGTTGGGCGGAGACAGCCTGCGCAAGTCCAAGAATCCGAATCCGCCGGCCGAATAGTCGCGTCCGGCTCCTAGCAAGCGCCGCGCTGTGCGATAACCCGTCACGGATGTCAGCGCCGGAATAAAACAGCAGCATTTTCGCCGGTTTTGTAGTTCGGAAGCCGCCCCATTGGCGAGGACGCGGTACGCACTCTACAGGAATTTCTAAATTGCCCGTCCGGCAATCGGACGCTGTGCATGCGAGAACGGGCTCATGGGAGAACGGGTCTGCCGGTATTGCCAGCGTTCGTTTCAGCCAGCGAAGTTTCAGCCTGCTCAAGCGGCTTGCAGCGATCCGGTCTGCCAACGGCGGCGCCGGAACGATTACCATCGCCGGAAGATCGCTACCGACCCGGTGTACCGGCAGGTGTGTCTGGACAGCGCCCAACAATGGCGTGCGGAGCACCCGGATTACTGGGCGCAAATGCGCGAGCACAATCCTGGACGGGCGGAGCGAAATCGCCAGTGCCAGCGGCAAAGGGATCAGCACCAGCGCCAACGCGTTCTTGCCAACAACAACGTAGCTCCAAGTCTTGCCAACAACAACCTGGCTATCGTGCAAGTTACTGAATCCGAAGCGTTGGATCCATCTTGCCAACAACAGCCCTCTGGTCAAAGCGCCCCCTTCTGCCCCATAAAGGGGAACGAGCCATGCTCACCACCGACCAGATCAACGATTTGCATCACCTGTATTGGGCGGAGCGCTGGCCCGTTCGCAAGATCGAACAGCATCTGCGCATGAGTTGGCGGACCATCAAGAAGTACTTGGAGGCGCCGGCGCAGACGCCGGCAACGCGATCTCGCACCAGCAAACTGGACCCATTCAAACCCACAATCGCCGAGTTGCTGGAGAAGGACGCCCGGGCCAGCGCGGCGGTCATCGAGCAACGCCTGCGGCCCCTCGGCTATGACGGCGGCCACACCATCCTGCGTGACTACATCCACAACGTGCGCCCGCAGCTACGACCCAAACGTGCCTTCGTGCGGATGGAACCCGAGGCCGGCGAACGCTTTGAGGTGGACTGGGGGCATTTCGGCGCGCTCAACTACGAGGGCGACCAACGCAAGCTATATGCCTTCGCGTTGGTAGATGGGCACAGCCGGATGTCGTATCTGGAGTTCACCCACAGCCAATGCTTCGAGACTTTCGTACGATGCCACATCCATGCGTTTGCGGCTTTCAACGGGGTGAGCCGGGAAATTTACTACGACAACCTGGCTACCGCCGTGGCCGAACATGATGGCCGCCTGGTGCGCTTCCACCCGCGCTTTCTGGGCTTCGCCAGCGAATACAACTTCGTCCCGCGGGCCTGCAATCCGGCCAGTGGCTGGGAAAAAGGAAAAGTGGAACGCGGCGGCGTCGGATACGTGCGCCAGAATTTCTGGCCGTTGCGCGAGTTCACCGACCTGCACGATGTGAACCGCCAGGCGCGACAGTGGCTGGCCGAAGTTGCCAATCAGCGGCTCCACCATGAGACGCGCCAGCGACCCATTGATCGCTTCCGTGCCGACGCGTTACGCCCGCTGCCGGTGATCCCTTATGATTACCGCGACACCGTCGAGGCCCTTGTCCACAAGGATCTTCGTTTACAGTTCGATGGCAATCGCTACTGCGTCCCGCATCGTTTTGTGGGACGACGGCTCACCGTGAAAGCCGACGCCAGTTCCGTCACTGTCTACCATCGCTATCAGGAAATCGTCTCCTATGCGCGCAGTTGGCGACGCGGTCAGACTTTTGGCGCCGAACGCTTCGAGCGGGAGCTGGCCGAACAACGGCCGGCGGCCCGCCGTTCACAGGCGCAGCGACGCTTCCTCGATTTTGTCGACGCCCTCTGTGCCCCCGACGTAGCCGAGGGCTATCTGCGTGGCGTGGCCGATAGCGACCGTGTGCTGTCGCGCCAACTCAACGAACTGCTGGAACTGATCCGGCAGTACGGGGCGGAGGCAGTGGCCGGCGCCGTCGCCAAAGCCTATGCCGCTCGCGCCTTCGGCGCCGACTACGTCGCCAATATCCTCCGCCAGCAACAAGCGCCGCGACGGCCGCAGCCGCCGCTTCGTCTCCGCGACCCGCGGTTGAACGAACTCGTCACCGATCCGTTGTCGCTGCTGGCCTACGATGCTTTCATTCTTGATTCCGGAAAGGAATGCGATGACTCTCCCCGAGAAACTGGACCAACTGAACCTGTCGACGATGAGCCGCCAACTGGAGGCGACGATCTCTGAAGCCGCCACCAGGAACCTCAGCGTGACCGCCACGCTGGAATGGCTTGCCGATATGGAACTGGAGGCCCGCAACCAGCGCGCCATTGAACGCCGCTTCAAATGCTCGCGCCTGCAAGCGCAGCCCTGCATTGACGCCTTCCACTTTCACCATCACAAGACCCGATCGCAAAACAAGAACCGCATCCTGCGTCTACTCGACCTGGACTTTCTGCACAAGGGCACCAATCTTGTGTTCATCGGGAATCCTGGGGTGGGCAAGACCTTCCTATCCAAAATCGTTGGCTGGCGCATCTGCCAGGCCAATCAGCGCATCTTGTTCACCACTGCCATGGACATGCTGAATCATCTGCTCGCTTCGCAAGTCGATCACTCGCTGGTCCGCAAGCTCAAGACCTACACGGAGCCGACGGCGCTCGTCGTGGATGAGCTTGGCTATCTGGCTCTGGATCAGCAGACCTCGAATCTCTTTTATCAGGTAATTTCAACGCGTCATAGCCAAAAGCGGACAACAATTATCACCACGAATACAGCGTTCTCCGACTGGGGCAACATCCTCTTCAACACCACGATCGCCACCGCCATCGCTGACCGGCTCGTGGAAAACTCGGAGATCTTCCTGCTGGGCGGAGACAGCCTGCGCAAATCCAAGAATCCGAATCCGTCGGCCGAGTAGTTCTGGTCGGCTCCGGGCAAGCGCCGCGCTGTGCGATAACCCGTCACGGAGGAGTCCGCCGGGCTAACCCCTCAACGGCGCTGCCAATGGGGCGGGAGTCCCAACTCCCGCCTCCGGCCTAATTCCTCCCCCGCTTCTCCAATGTTCAACTTCAGCGCCAATCATCTGTTCCTGCTCTCGCGGACGGAATACCGTTCGTGCGCGGTGTTCTTGATGCAGGATCGCGACACCCAGCGGGTCTATCGTCTGTACGACTTCACCAAAGCCCTGCTCATCCCGCCTGACATGGCGCACTGCATAGCGGGCAAGGTCAACAGCGCCGATAGGCTCTATCTGGTGATCGAATCGGTCCGGCCGGACACCAAGCACCTGCAGGGTTCCAATGCTCCTGCTCATGTTGACGGCGCGGGAGGGTCGCTTATCGAGTAGACATTAACGCTTTCCTCAACCGGCCAACTGCCGCGCTGCGCCTGAAGTCGCTGCACGGGACCGCCGTCGTGCGCCTCGGCGTCGAAACCGGCGCTCGCCACGGCGTCAAAAGCGGCGAAAACGCTGCTCTTTTAAACCGGCGCTAACAATTATTCTTCCCTTTCGCGTTGACTCATCACTTTTGCTACCCAGTGCGGCCCGTTGCCTCATGAAAAATGTTACCCGTCCCAATGAAAGGGCTGGGTGGCAGATTGAGGGGGCAACTGAGCGTGACAACGAGACGTGAACTGATCGAGGCGGTGGCTGCGCGTTATCGGGCCGCTGACCGGAAGCAGAAGAGGGAAATCCTTAACGAGTTCGTTAAGGTGACGGGCTTTCATCGCAAGCACGCCATCCGCGTGTTGTTGAAAAACGCGCCGAGACAAGCCTCTCGTGAACCGCGACAAAGAACGCGGATCTACAACGAGGCGGTTCGGGAGGCGCTGACGATCGTTTGGGAAGCATCTGACCGAATCTGCGGAAAACGGCTCCACCAGGCGATCGCCGGCCTGATCGAGGCAATGGAACGCCATGGCCACTTGAGGCTGGATCCCACAGTGCGGGAGAGTCTACTGTCCATGAGCGCTGCCACCATGGACCGGCTGTTGACGACGGTTCGTGACACGGCTAAACAGGGCCGTCGCAGAACGATGATCAACACGGCGTTGCGAAAGAGTATCGCCGTACGGATTTTTGGCGATTGGCATGATCCTGCTCCGGGTTTTTTCGAAATGGACATGGTGGTGCATTGCGGAAAGTCGACGGTAGGCAGTTACGTTCACAGCCTGGTGTTGACCGACATCGCTTCGGGATGGACGGAAGCCATCGCGATGGTCGTGCGAGAACAAACGTTGATTACGGAATCGGTGAGCGGCATCCGGGCGAAGCTGCCGTTTCCGGTGCGTGGGCTCGATGTAGACAATGACAGCGCGTTCATCAACGAGACGCTGGTGGACTATTGCCGGGACAACAAAATCGAACTCACCCGATGTCGCGCCTACAAGAAGAATGATCAAGCCTGGATTGAACAGAAGAACGGGGCGGTGATCCGGCGCATGGTGGGTTATGGAAGGCTGGAGGGCGCGGAGGCGGCAGCGGCATTAAACAAGCTATACACGTCTGCGCGGCTATTCGTAAACTTCTTCCAGCCGTCATTCAAATTGCTCTCGAAAACACGCGAGGGCGCGAAGGTAATCAAGAAATACCATCCGCCAGCCACGCCGTGCGAACGTCTTTTGGAGCGGAAGGATGTTTCCGACGAATGCAAGGGGCAACTCCGCGAAACGTTGGCGGCGCTGGATCCAGTTCGACTGCTGAGCGAAATTCGAGAAGCACAGCGAGTGATCGCGCAATTGGAAATCGGTGTCGCGAACTCCGAAACCACCCAAACAACGTCGGCGCTGAGTGGTTTCGTCGCCAGCCTTTCGACTGCCTGGCGCAATGGTGAGGTGCGTCCGACACATCGCAAGAGAAATAGCGGCCCACGGACCTATCGCACTCGTGTGGACCCGTTTGAAGCAGTCTGGCCGCAGGTGCAGCGGTGGCTCAATGAACAGCCCGACGCCAATGCGAAAGATCTGTTCCTCCGTTTGCGGGAAAGTATGCCCGGCGCTTTCGCGCCAGGGCAGTTGCGAACCCTCCAACGCCGAGTCAAACAGTGGCGCAGTGAAATCGCTCGCCAGTTGGTCTTCGGTCTTGAATCTGAGGCGGAGATGGATAGGAGTATATCCGTCGCCGCCGCCAATGCCGATGGGGTGCACGCATGATCAACTCGCTGGATTTCAAATCGATAAAACGCGGCGTGACACTGGAATCTGTGCTTCGGCACTACCAGGTAAAACTTCGGCGGAGTGGAAAAGACCAGTATAGGGGATGCTGCCCGATTCACCGCGGCGACGGGCATGACGCCTTTCACGTGAATCTGGCTCGCAACATCTTCCACTGTTTCTCCTGTGGCGTCGGCGGAACCGTTTTGGACTTTGTTGCGGCCATGGAGGGTTGCTCCTTGTCCGAGGCTGCCCAAAAGCTGCAGGCCATGAGGTGCTCGTCGATTCCGTTGACCTTGACACCGAATGGCAGGGAACTGGTTACGGAAAGAAGAAAGGTTTCTCCACCCCTGAGATTCAAGCTGACTGGCGTCGATTGCGCCCATCCCTATCTGGCCGAGCGCGGGATTACGGAAGAGACAGCGATCGAGTTTGGCGTCGGTTTCTACGCAGGCCCAGGACTGATGCATGGGCGATTGGTCGTTCCTATCCACAACGCTGACGGAGAATTGGTCGCCTATTGCGGCCGGTCCGTGGATCAGACGCAGCCGCGGTACCGCGTCCCACCGGCTTTTGCCAAATCGGAGATCCTTTTCAACATGCATCGCGCCGCCTCCGGAGGGGACAACTCCGTTATCGTGGTGGAGGGTTTCTTCGATTGCATGAAAGTGCACCAAGCCGGCATTCGGCCGGTCGTTGGGCTGATGGGATCGGCTCTCTATGAGCCCCAGCGTCAAATCCTTCTGGGGAGATTCCGCCGGGTCGTCCTGCTCTTGGATGGCGACCCAACCGGCCGCAAGGCGAACATCGTCATCGCTCAAAAGCTACGGCCAACCTGCGATGTTCGAGTGCTCCTGCTGCCAGATGGCGTCCAACCGGACCAGCTGCCGACGAAGGAGATCGCAAACCTCCTGCGGACGGCCGCCCCCGACGATTAGCGGTTCGGTAACATTCTTAATTGAGGCAACACGGCCGGGAGTTCTAATTGTCGCCGATCACACGCTTCAGATTCGGAATGCCGCGCTCAAGTTCCTCTACACGCAAACCTTGAAGCGAGGCTGGTTCGTTCAGCAGGTTGCTAAACCGAAAGTCCATCGAAAGCTGCCGACCATCCTGAGCCGCGAAGAAGTTACCGCCATGCTGGATGCCACGCCGAATCTCAAGCATCGGGCTCTGCTAGCGACCCTCTATGCAACCGGATTGCGTTGCGCCGAGGTGCTGAATCTCAAGCTGACCGACATCGATAGTCAACGCATGATGATTCTGGTGCGAGAGGGAAAGGGTCAGAAACCCCGGCAGGTCATGCTCTCACCCAAACTGCTGGACCTACTGCGCGCATACTGGCGATGGCGCAAGCCCCCGGACTGGCTGTTTCCGGGGCAGAAGCCGGGTTGCGCGATGCATCCGTCCGGCGTCCGTCAGATCTGCCAGCAATTGGCCGAGAAGCTCGGCATTAAGAAACAGGTTAGCCCCCATATTTGGCGCCATTCCTTCGCTAACACACCTGCTGGATGCTGGGACGGACCTCCGCACCATCCAGGTTCTGCTCGGGCATGCCAGCCTCAAGACGACGGCTATCTACCTCCACGTCTCCGAACGACGAGTGCAAGCGACGCAAAGCCCCTTGGAGGAACTTGCGATTCGTGAAATGCTAACTCCGGACGGCGATGGCAGAAGACGGTGAGAGAACATCGGCTCGAGGTAGCCGATGTCTTTCGTCAACATGGGGAGGAGTTCCTGCAGCAGTGGGGACACACGCTCTCACCTCAACAACGGAAAGCGCTCCGGGACATCGGCGCCTGCCGCACTGCCGCTCTGGGCGGCCACGTGGAGGAGTGTGATCATTGTGGCCGTCGCGTGATCGCTTACAACTCCTGCCGCAATAGAAATTGTCCCAAGTGTCAGGCCATCGCGCGGGATGAGTGGCTGGCTGAACGGGCGAAGGAGTTGCTTCCCGTTCTTTACTGCCATGTCGTGTTTACTATCCCTCAGCAGCTTGCGCCGCTTGCGTTGCAGAACCAAAGGGTCTGCTATGGCATGCTGTTCCGTGCCGTGTCGGAGACCCTGCAGGAAATTGCCGCCGATCCCCGGCATCTTGGAGCAAAGATCGGCATTCTCGCGGTACTGCACACCTGGAGTCAAAACTTGCTGTTGAACCCTCACTCATGATGCCCGGCATTATCATCTCCTTCATTTTCAGCAAAGAGGGCAGACTGTTTTTCCGCGCATTCCCCTCGTAATATCAGCTTGCCGCTGCGCAGGAGCCGCTCCAGGATGCTCCGCACCGGCTCGGCAGCTAAATCAGCGCGGCGGATTTGCCAGGGAGCACGAGGGGTCACTTGTTCCCGCATCAGCAGGCCGCTCTCAACCAGCCGCTCAATCGTACGATGGCTGACGCCACAGATGCGAGCGGCTTCGTTCAGACTTACCCGGTCCGGATCGGGTAGAGCCCGTTTTTGGCCGTCTATCGAATGATTACGCCTGGCGGTGTGCACACGGGTCTGATTCCACCGTTTTCCTTTGCCAGTGGAATAGCCCAGTCGGTTCAGCACGGAGGCAATCTGGTCGTCGCCATGCCGAACGGCCATCCGACGGATGACCTCCAGCGCCTCCATCGGCGTCGTGGTTTCGGTTGCGGAACGGGGCCGCTCCATGGCAAGCTTTGTGTGCGCGCCGCCCTTCCAGTGGATCACGAGATCAAGCAGCTTTCTCTCTGCATCTGCCCGTACGATGATCTCTTGGATTACCGTGCGGAAGATCATTTTCTTGAGTGTCGGCGTACAGCCATCACTCTGCCACAGTTCAGCGAAGTTATCGCCCATTGAACGTATTCGGGTCTCCTCTTCAGGTGACACCGAATAGCGCTTGCTATTCAAACTGGAAAGCCGTTGTTTGATTGCCTCGACCTCTCCCAGCTTTTCATTCCACCGGCGCTCCAACTCGCTCGCTGCTAAGCGATTCCGGGCGTCCACTGCATCGTACTGTTCAAAAGACTTCTTTGCCTCGTATTCCAGTTGCGCCAGTTTGCTGAACAGAGCGGCCCTCTGCGCGACATCTGCGGCGCTCAATTCTTCAAGGGCTCGCAGACTGGCTTCCGCCCCCAACGGTGAGATCACCTTCAGGACTTCTTGCCCCACACGGCGGTCGACGGAGCTACCACCAAATCCGATGCAATACTGTCCGCCATCGTCATAGTCGCCTTTGCAGAGATAACGCGCGTTGGTACCGCGGCCGCCCCAGTACCGCACGTGGAGCTTGCGGCCACAATGGCCGCAGCGCAGAAGCCCAACCAGGAGGCCTTGGCCAGCGCGGATCGCCGCCATCGATTCGTCCCCCTGCCAGTTTACGGAATTGCGCCGTATCATGCGTTGGTTCTCTTCGTAGGTGGCCCAGTCAATATAACCCACATGATGATCGCGGATAAAGACCCGGCACTCTTCTGCGCAACGCATCGCGCACTGCCGCTTCTCGAGCCGGCCCTCCACCAGCAAGGTCGTGACCGGACGCCGTCCCCAAACATACGCGCCACCGTAAAACGGGTTGCATAGAATGTCTCGTACCAAGCTCTGTGAGGGAATCTTCCAGACCAGCCGAGTTCCCTGAATCGGGTTCGCTGGTAGTTCTACGTCATGATCGCGGAACCATTGAAACGTCTGACGCACGCTCCATCGCTCCCGAAATTTCACGAACACGAGTTCTATGGCCTCGCAGACCCGCCGATCCGGATGAAGAGCGATCTTGCCCAGCGCGTCGACAGCGTAGCCTACCGGCAGCCTCTTGAACAGTTCGCCACGGCGTGCCTTGGACTCTTGGCCGGCGAGCATTCGTTGGCGTATCACCTTGAGTTCGACTACGCTGAGCGTTCCTTTAATACCCAGCACCAGTTGATCATCGAGATAATTCAAATCGTAGACCTGTTGCTCGTCGGCGATCAGGGTTCCGAAGATCTGACACACTTCCAGCAATCGACACCAGTCTTTGTCCGTGCGGGATACTTTCCAGCACAGTGGGATCCGAAGCTTGGAATTCACGTGACTTGAAGTCGCGGC
>JADMIO012736327.1_pt1 | contig 96862 bp, 78 predicted proteins | sample 8958161 | NCBI WGS metagenome assembly JADMIO01 (sample SAMN16585339, study PRJNA669376) | soil metagenome | isolation source: Crop rotation soil | place: USA: Cullars Rotation, Alabama | collected 2011
GCCGCGACTTCAAGTCACGTGAATTCCAAGCTTCGGATCCCACTGTGCTGGAAAGGGCGCCAACCAGGTTCGGCTCGTCAAGAAGGACGTTACGCCTTCGGCATCGGCAGGCGCGGGACAAGCATCGCTGTATTGGTCCGCCGCGGCGGTGTATTACGACACGGCTACTGCAGACGCGCGGCAGGGCTCGCGCCAGCTGGCGGTGACACGAAAGTACGCGGTGCTCACGCCGGTGAGCGTCAAAGACCGGATCGTGTATCGCGAGACGCCATTCACCGGTCAAGCCAAACCTGGCGATGTGCTGACCGTGCGCCTGACCGTCGCAGGATCGCCGGAGTGGCGTTATCTCGCGATCGAGGATCCGTTGCCCGCGGGCGTCGAAGCGATCCAGGACACGACGGCCTACCCGCTGGAGCGTCCGGCGAAGCAGGATTGGTGGTCCGGCTCGCGCGTGGAGTATCGCGATGCACGCACCGTCTTCTTCCAGGAAAGTTTCGAGCAGGGCCGCTACGAGTATTCCTACCTCGTTCGCGTGATCGCGGCGGGACAATTCCGGGCTGTGCCCGCGAGTGTGTCGCCGATGTATGTGCCGGGTGTGCATGCCTCGTCCGAGCCACAGGCATTTACGATCACGGCGCCCGCCGGAGGATCGCGATGAGATTCACGGTCGCGATCGTCACGCTGCTGGCCGGGGCGTCGATCAGCGGCGGCCTCTACTGGACGTTCCTCAACACGCCGGAATCGACGGTGTGGGCGCTCGCGGCGTCCGCGGTGCTCGTCGTGCTCGCGTTGTCCGCAGCGGCCGTCACCGTCAACATCGTCATCGACACCTGGTCGCACGGCCCGTCAACGGCCGGACTGCGCCGCGCGGTCGCGGCCCTGCCATCCGTCATCCCCGCGCTCGTCATCGTCCTCGTGCTGTGGTGGTTGACGATGACCGTCGAGCGGTGGGTGGCCATGAGAAGCGGACAGATCAGCGCGGTGTTCATCGCGCGATTCGGCATGTCCGACGTCGGGTGGCTGTTCAGCGCCGTTCGATACATCGCGGTGTGGTGCCGCTGGGTGATTGCGGCGCTGCTCGCCTTCTCGCTGATGGCCGGCTTCCTGTCCGTCGGGTGGGCCGCGCTTCGCCAGCCGGCCTGGCTGCGGCGCGCGTTGAATCCGCGTGCGGTCATCGTCGCGACCGTGACGTTCGTCGCACTGGTCGTGCTGCCGTGGATGTACCTGGTGCCGTGGCGTCCGAGCGGCGTGCCGGCCACATCGGCGGAATTGGCCTTCATTGCCGCAAAGTTGTCGCTGTCCGCGCTGCTCTTCGCGCTCGGCGTGGCGATCATCATTCGCGAAGCGTCACGCGTGCCGTACGCGTATCCTTCGGCATCATGACCGAGCCACCCGACGACCTCGATGCCTTAATCGGCGAGCTCAACGCCACGGGCGGGCCCGAGGCGCCGCCGCTCGAGCAGTCGAGCCGCGTCGAGGAGTGGCTCGCGCACGTGGTGGCGGTCCGCGGCAGCGATCTGCTGCTCGTGGCCGGTAGCGCCCCGATGGTCAGGGTCGACGGACGCCTCAGCGCGGTCGCCGACCTCGTCCTCGACGGTGATCGGATCGGCGCGATGATGTTGCCGCTGCTGCCGGCGCACGCGGCCACAAGGTTTCAATCTACGGGGATCGCGGATGCGTCGCTCAGGTTACGCGCGCTCGGCCGCTTCCGCGTCAATCTGCACCATGAACGCGGCCGCCCCGCCGCCGCCATCCGGGTGCTGCCGACCAGGGTGCCGACGGTCGCGGAATTGAACCTGCCCCCGGAAATCGAGCAGCTCTCGAAATTGGCGAGAGGCCTGGTGCTCATCGGCGGCGCGACCGGCTCTGGAAAAACGACGACGCTTGCGGCGCTGGTGGACGCCATCAACCGCCGCGACTCGAAGCACATCATCACCGTCGAAGATCCGGTGGAGTATGAGCATGCGCACCATGCCGGACTGGTCGAGCAGGTCGAGGTTGGCGTCGATGCGCCCGACTTCCCCACCGCGTTGCGCGCGGCCGTTCGTCAAGCGCCGGACATCCTGGTGATCGGAGAAATGCGCGACCCGGACTCGATGCACATCGCACTGTCGGCCGCCGAGACCGGGCATCTGGTCTTCAGCAGCCTGCACACGACGGACGTGACGGCGACCATCGGCCGCATCTGCGATTCGTTTCCGAACGAGCGGCAGAACACGATCCGGCAGGAACTATCGCTCGCGCTCTCGGCAATCGTCACGCAGTGGCTGGTCCCGAAGACGGGCGGCGGCCGTGTGCCAGCTGTTGAAGTACTGCGCGTCAGCTACGGCGCGCGCCAGCACATTCGCAAGAACTCGCTGCAGCATCTCCACCAGGAAATCACCATCACGCGGAAGCAGGGATCGATCACGCTCGAGGAATCGCTGGCGCGATTGGTCAAGGCCGGCGCGATCGCGCGGACCGACGCGCTGGAACGGGCGGGACACCAGGAGGAGATCGAGGCGCTACTCGGCTAGGCTAGCGCACCTCGCTCCACTTCTTGCCGGCGGCAATGGCGCGCGCAAAACAGCTCTCGGCACGCGCGTAGGCGTCGCGTTGCGCGCCGGCGGAGAGCGGACGCGTCAATTCCTGATCGGACGGACACTGCACTTTCGCCGTCGGCGCATCTGCCGGTGTCGCCCTCGAGAAATATGCCGCGGCGCCTTCGCGTACCCACATCGGGCGTTTGGCCAGCGCGCTGTCAACCAGCGCGTGCGCCAGCTCGTGACGGACGGTCCGCTCGAGTTGTCCCTGCTGTTTGAGGACGCTGATCGGCAGCAGATCGATCTCGGCGCCGCTGGTGGCGCCGGACACCCACCATGGCTGGCCGGTGGCGCGCCGGAAGCTGTCGACGGTTGGATGCACCGTCACACGCACTCGCTGCGGCGCGGCCACGCCAACGGTCTTCGCCAGGCTGTCGCGGCCGCTGCGAATCAGTGACAGCACTAAGGTGCGCTCGCTCTCTTCCGAGGCGGGAAGGGCGAGCAGCACGTCCGACGCTGGCGGTGCGACGGGCGCGACCGGTGCGGCAGTGGTCGACGGTGCGGCTGGTGAAGAAGGCGCGCGGGTAGCCGTCGTCGTCGAGGTCGGCGCCGTGCCGACCGAGCCGATCGTCAAGCCTGGAAAGTAGATCTTCAGGATCTGATCGGCCGTCGCGCCCTGCAGCGCGCGCTTGCCGGCGCCGATCACGCATAGGCCGACGCCGTGGCCGAAGCCCTTGCCGCGGAACCGATAGCCGGTGCTGGTGCGATCGATGTCGAATGCCGTGCTCTTGATCGCCTGCCATCCCGCCACGCGGCCCACCGCCATGCGAAATTCGTGACCGGTCATTTCACCGGGCGTGAAGCCGTCGACGCCGATCCTGGCCACGCGATCGGAGGCGTTCCGCGTCAGGACGCGCAATCCGCGCAGCCTCGTGCCGCGCAGTCCAGCGGCGTGCAGCGCCCGCTCGATGTCCTGGACGCGCACCTCGCTGACCCATCCCGGTTCATCTTCGCAGGCCTCGTCATGGACCGACGGCTCATAGGCGTAGTCGACGGCGCCGGGCCAGACCTGTGAGGCCAGCTCCGACCTGCCCCCGCACCATGCCGAGTAGAAGACAAACGCTGGCTGCCCTTGCGAGAGCAGCACGCGGCCGCTCGTCGCCGCCGCCGCGCGCCGTGAGGTGTCCGTCGACGGCCGGAGCACCTGGCAGTGCGTCGTGTCGCAGAGGTCGAAGCCTTCGCCGCGGTGCCGAGTGCGATTGGCGAGCGCAAACGTGCGCGCCGTGATGGCCAGTGCCTGTTGCGCGGCGTCCGCCGCCTTGGGTTGTCCTTCGCCGGCGAGCACTTGCGCGATGTAATCGTCGAGCGCAATCGTCTCGACCTTCGTCCCCCCATCCGCCTGTGTTCTGCCGAGCCTGATAAAGGGGTCGGGACTCTTTTTCGCGGTTTGTACACCACCGGCTGTGGTCCCAGCAACGATTGAACTCGACAGATTGCGGTCAGAACTGGAAAAACTGTCCCGACCCCGTATTACGTCAGCCGCGATCGCGGCAGCATCCAGGCCGGCGGCGCCGGGCGCGGCGACGACGATGGCGCGTGACGGTTTCTCCGCGGGCACGAACGCGACGACGAGGCCCAGCGCCGTCCCGCTCGGCATGACGATCGATCCCGTCTTCGCCATTGCCGACACACCGGCGCTCTTGAAGGCGGATGCGGTGCCGAACTGCGCGGCGCCGGTCAGCCCCTCGATCAGCACGGCGCGCGTCTCGGGCTTCATCGCCACCGGCTTGTCGACGCCGGATCCGGTGAGCTTCGCCATCACGTCGACCAACGCGCGAGGCGTAGTTTTCGGTCCCGCAAGACCAACGATCGCCTTTGACAAGGAGACGTTGCCGGCGACGGGCGCGAGGCCGGCTGCGACGCGCGTGCGGTTCAATGCCTCACGCGACAGGCGTGGCGCAAGCGAGACGAAGAAGTCGTTGCACGAGTACGCCAGCGCCTCGGCCGGACTGAGCGCGCGCTTCAGATCGGGATGGGAGCACGTGTAGGTCTGGCCGTCCACGGTCACGACACGACGGCACACGTGCGACGAATTCGCGGTCAGCACGCCGCTCTCGAGTGCGGCGACGAGTGCCACCGTTTTGGCGATGGAACCCGGCAGCACCGGCGTGTCGAGGATGTCGCCGCGAACCTCGCGGCGGTCGCGCGGATTGTCCAGGCTGCGGACGAAATACGCGGCCCCGGACGGGGCCTGCGCTGCCGACGCGTCGACGCGGGTCACGGCGTCAACACGCAGCAGAGCCGCGACGAGCACGCACACCCACATGCCCGCCGACGCGCACAGCCACTTCATAACTTGGTCTTACAGCCGGGGCGGCAGCGGCACGGAATCACCTTGTCGCCCTCGGTGTTGTAGTCGTAGACCAGCTCCTCGCCTTTGCGGATGGTCTTGGCGGCGCGCACCCAGATGGTCTTGGTCGGGCCGTGCACTTCGATCCAGCAATTCGGCGTACACGAGTGGTTGATGAAGCGCGCGATGTTGCCGCCGACGGCGGCGTCGCGGCTCCAGTTGCGGTTGACGCGAAACACCCAGATGCACCCCTTCGACAGGTAGCGGTCTTCGCGCGATTCGCTTTGCTTGTTGGAGATCAGCTCGCCGGCGTAGTCGATGATCCGCTTGTTCTTGTTGATGGTCTCGAGGGCGAATACGCCGAAGCCATGCAGCTTCGATTTCTTGCGTTCGATCTTCGGGAGGGTTACTGCTTTAGGCATCTGTGGAAATGATACATTGTCGCGCGAGAGGTGCATCGTGCGAGGCTATTTCTACACAGCTCTGGTTGTGACGGTCGCGGGTCTGGGGGTTACTTTGCAAGGTCAACGGCAGGTGATTGGAGGCGGTGGCCAGGCCCCGCTCAGTTCGGCGGTCAAGGCGGACGGCTTGATCTACGTGTCGGGCGCGTTGTCGGCAAAGGGCGACATCAAGGAGCAGACCAAGGGCGTGCTCGACAACCTCGGCCAGACGCTCACCAAGTCCGGCTCGAGCCTGAAGAACGTCGTCGCTGCCACCGTGTATCTGAAAAACGCCGCTGACGCCGCGGCGATGACCGAAGTCTGGCGCGAATACTGGCCGAAGGATGCGCCGACGCGCACGACAATCGCGGCCGAGCTCGTGCAGGGCACCGCGCTCATCGAGATCGCCGTGATCGCCGTCCCTGACGGCGGCGAACGCTCGATCATCATGCCGGCCGGCTGGTCGACCGCCAATCCGTACAGCTACGCGATCAAGAGCGGCGACACGCTGTTCATGTCGGGTCTGGTGTCGCGCGGCGCCAAGGACAACCAGCCGGTCGAAGGCGATGTGACGACGCAGATGAACACCATCTTCGCCAACGCGGAAGAACTGTTGAAGACGGCCGGCTTCGCGATGTCAGACGTCGTCGCCAACCGCGTCTACCTGACCGACAACGCCGCGTTCGGCGAGATGAACAAGGCCTATGTGCCGCACTTCCCCGCCAACCCTCCGGCGCGCGCGACGGTCATCGTCGGGCTGCCGGGACCGACCTACAAGGTCGAAGTCACCATGACCGCGGTGAAGGGCGCCAAGCAGGTGATCACGACCCCGGCGTCCGACGGCTCGCCCGGAAAGCCGAGCGCGACGTTGAGCAGCGCGATCAAGGTCGGCAATCGCCTTTACGTGTCCGGCATCACCGGCAACAACGCCGACAACAAAGGCAATGTCGAAGCGCAGACGACGGAAGCGATGGCTCGCATCGGACGGACGATGAAGGCGGCCGGGTTCGACTTCAGCGATCTCGTCGATGCCGTCGTCTACATCACCGACGTGGCGAACTTCCAGAACATGAACAACGGCTACCGCCCACCGATCGGTAAGGACTTTCCCGCGCGTGCGACGGTCAAGACAGGACTGGTCGGCGCCGATGGTCTCGTCGAGATCATGTTCGTTGCATCGAAATGACGTTTTCGGCGGGGTCCGCCTCGGGGCGGGCCCCGACCTGTGTTACGTTCAATGAATGGAAGGGATTGTCAGGGCCTGGGGAAAGATCCTTCGCGGTTACCGTCCGAATCTCTCGATCGAAATCACCAAAGAATGTCCGCTGCGTTGTCCAGGCTGCTACGCCTACGGTGACGAACACCTTGGCGGCGCGCAAACGCTAAGGACACTTTCGGACCGCAAGGGCCAGTCATTGGTCGACGGCATCATCGAAGTCGTCGATAGAATGAAGCCGCTTCACGTATCGCTGGTCGGCGGCGAGCCGCTGGTGCGGTATCGAGAGCTCAACGTGCTGTTGCCCCAACTGGCCGAGCGCGGCCTCTTCGTGCAGGTGGTAACGAGCGCGGTTCGGCCGATTCCCAAGGAGTGGGCGACGATTCCACGACTCCAGGTGTGCGTCTCGATCGACGGCCTGCAGGCCGAACACGACGTGCGCCGGACGCCGGCGACGTACGATCGAATCCTCAAGCACATCGAGGGGCACCAGATCACGGTGCACTGCACCGTCACGCGCCAGCAGACAATGCGCGAGGGATACATCGAAGAATTCGTGAAGACGTGGTCGGACAATCCCAACGTCAAGTCGATCTGGCTCAGCCTTTACACGCCACAGGTCGGCGAGGAGTCGGACGAGAAGCTGACGCCTGCTGACCGCATCCGCGTCGTCGACACGCTGCACCAATTGCGCGGGCGGTTTCCCAAGCTGCAGATGCCCAGGCAATTGCTTGACGCCTATCTGGAGCCGCCGGCATCGCCCGACGATTGCATCTTCGCGCAGACCACCGATTGCGTGTCCGCGGACTTGGAGACGAAGATCACGCCGTGCCAATTCGGCGGCGCGCCGGACTGCGCCAACTGTGGATGCATGGCCTCGGCCGGACTTGCCGCGGTGGGCCGTCACCGGCTCGGCGGCTTGGTGCCGATCGACGCGCTGTTCTCGGGATCGCTGCGCATCGGGCGCACGATCGCGGCGGCGCGGTCCAGCGCCGCCTGAACACTCGCGCACATGTTGGCATCGCCGATGTGGCGATGAAACTCCGCCTTGCGCATCGCGCCGGCAGGCTGTGGCGGTGCTCCGCACAGCACCAGCGTGCGCCCTTTCGCCCGCAAGTCGTCAGCGAGATGCTCGATCGCGCTGAGACCCGTGCCGTCCACCGCCGTCATGTTGCGGAGCCTGAGAATCACGACCGGCGGCAGCGTGTCGGCGTTCAGCGCGATGTCGTGCAGCTTGTCGGTCGACCCGAACAGGAACGGTCCATGAATGCGGAAGATGGCGACGTAATCGGGAATCGTCTTGTCCTGCAGCACGTGCGCGCGGCCGGATTCGATGTACTCCGGCGTCACGCGCGAGACGGTCGTCGTCCTCGCGACGCGTCGAATGAACAGTAATGCCGCCATCGCCATCCCGACTTCGACCGCAACCGTCAGGTCGGCGACAACGGTCAGCGTGAAGGTGACCAGCCAGACGACGATGTCGGCGTAGGTTTGCCTGGTGATCTCGCGAACCTCGCGCCACTCGCCCATGTTCCACGCCACGACGAACAGGATCGCGGCCAGCACCGGCAACGGCACGTAGCCGGCCAGCCGGGCGCCGAACAACAGGATCAGCAGCAGCGTGACGGCGTGCGTCATGCCGGCCACCGGCGATCGCGCTCCCGAGCGGATATTGGTCGCCGTGCGCGCCAGCGCTCCGGTCGCCGGCAGGCCGCCAAACATCGGCGAGATGATGTTCGCCACGCCTTGCGCGAAGAGCTCGGTGTTGGGGTTGTGCCGGTCGCCGCCCATCCGATCGGCGACGACGGCGGAGAGCAGCGATTCGATCGCCCCGAGCATCGCGACGGTGAACGCCGGCGACAGCAGCGTCAGGATCAACGCCGGGCGGAACACCGGCAGGTGCAATTGCGGCAGGCCTGACGGGATGCCGCCAAAGCGCGAGCCAATGGTGTCGACCTGCAAGTGCAACGCAGCCGCCGCGATGGTGCCCGCAACCATCGCCACGATGTAGGCCGGCACGCGTTTCACGTAACGGCCCCACACGATCAACAGCAGCAACGTCGCCGTGCCAAGCACGACGCTGTCGCGCGATACCTGGGGCAGGTTGGCGGCGATCATCTTTATGCGGCCGATGAATTCGCCGGGGAAATTTCCGGACAGGCCGAGAAAATCCCGCAACTGGGTGCTGGCAATCACCAGCGAAATGCCGTTGGTGAAACCAATGATGACGGGGCGCGGGATGTAGCGAACAGCCGTGCCGGTCCCGGTGATGCCCATGATGGCCAGCATCACGCCCGCCATCATCGTGCACATGAACAGCCCGTCCACGCCGTACTGCGCGACGATGCCCGCGACGACCACGACGAAGGCCCCGGTCGGACCGCCGATCTGGAATTTCGAGCCGCCGAGGGCGGAAATGACGAATCCGGTGATCACCGCGCAGTAGATGCCGGCCTGCGGCGTGAGTCCTGACGCAATCGAAAATGCCATGGCCAGCGGCAGCGCCACCAGGCCGACGGTGACGCCGGCAATGAGGTCGGCAATGAGCGCGCCGCCGCCGTAGTCGCCGGCGATCGTCTGAATCGATCGCGGCAGCCAGTCAGGGAGCGGTCGGGTCATTGTTGGGAGAAAGACCAGAAGGTTGTGTCGTAACTCCAGACCGTGAATGCAATCCGTGCGCCGTCGGGCGACCACGCCGGTTGCGTCTTGTTCGAAGGATCGGATGTCAGCTGGATTGGACTGGTTTCGCCCGCCACCGGCTTCTTGAAGATCTGGTAGTAGCCGTCAGGCGCCGGCGCGACAAATGCGACGAAGCGTCCGTCCGGTGACACGCCGAGTCCCGAGAAGTCGTGCTCGGTGGTGAAGCGATGCATCACGGTTGGCGTACCGCCATTGATGCCAAACGTGATGACGGCGTGCTGACCCGGACCGGTCTTGGCGAGCGCGACGACCATCGCGCTCCCGCCGAGCCATTCGGCGTGCGTGATCTCGCCGTCGAATCCCTCAGCCCGCACTTCGCGCAGGTCGGAGGTGACCTTGCCGTTGCCCTCGTCGACGCCGATGGCGTAGACCACCGACCGGCCGTCGCCCTTGCGAGCGCCATCGAGCAGCACGGTCTTGCCGTCCGGCGACCAGCGCGGCCAGCCGACTTCAGCCCCGCGGCCGAGAAAGGTGATGCGGGTGTCGGGCTGACTGCCATCCGCCGGCCGCAACCACACATCGTCGGACATCTCGCGATGCGAGTGAAACGCGATCCACTTGCCGTTGGGCGACCATGCCATCGCCTGATCTTCCGATTCGCTCTTCGCGACCACGGCGCTCGGCGAGTCGGCGGGAATGGCCTTCGAGACATCGAGGACGCCGATGTCCTGCGCAATGTCCGGGTACTTGCCGTCGTCGAGAATGCGCCGCCAGGTGCCGTAGGTGAAAGCAATCAGGGGCTGGCTCGGATGGTAGGACGGCGTCTCGGACTGAAACGTCGTCAGCTGGCGCGTCGTGCCGCCATCCGCGCTCACATCGGCGAGGGCCGTGCGATAGATCTGCGTCTTGAACACGACGGTGTTGGCGCCGACTGACGCACCGTAGACGTCGCGCGAAAACGACGAGAGGCGGTGCGCCTTCAGCGCGCGGACATCGGCGGCCCAGAGGGCGACCATGCCGTTATCGGCGGGCGATGCGAAATACACGTGACTGCTGCTGAAGGCGATCGGTCCGATGACGTCAACATCGGGGTCGAGCTTCGCCTTCGTCGCGCCGCAGGGTATGGTCAGGCGCCGCTCGACGATGCAGGCAATCGTGCCGTCGGCCATGAATGCGGGAAACGAGGCGGGCGCGGCAAGACGAGTTTCTTGCGGCGTCGATCCCGTTGACGACACACGCACCAGCGTCTGGCCGCTGCTTGAATTCATGATCGCGACGGCGGTGTTGCCGTCGCTGGACCATGCCAGCTGACGGTAGGCATCGGCGCGGCCATCCCACAAGCGCCGACGCTGCCGTGATGCGAGGTCATACGTCCACCACACCTTGCCGGTACCGGTCTCCTCACCGATGACGTTCTCGTTCGACTGCCATGTGAGCGATCGAATCTGTCCCTCTCCCGGCGCCAGCGTGACAGGCGCGCCGCCGCCGATGGGAATCACGCGAATGAAGCGGCCCTCGGCATAGGCGAAGTGCCTGCCGTCCGGCGAAATCGCGCCGGGGGGATCGCGATAGCCAACGACGCCAAGTTGATGCGCGGTGGTCAGGTAGGCCAGTTGCGGCGCATCGCCGGCGGGCGTCCGGCCCGGTCGGGCCCAAAGAAGCACGATGAGCGCGCCGACGACGATCGCCAGCAAGACAAGCTGCCGCACGTGGGGATTATAGGGGTCTGACCCCTGGCGGGATTCTCAGACGAGGGGTCTGACCCCTATTCGTCGCGGTGAGATCCCGAAAAGGGGTCAGACCCCTATTCGCGGCGATGGGATAGGGGTCTGACCCCTGGTGGGATTCAGACCAGGGGTCAGACCCCTCAATGGAAATCGTGCGAGTCGATTGCCGCGGCATCCGGCAGGCCTTCGAGCCGAGACATCCGCTCCGCCTTGATCGACGTGACGCCGTCCTGGTTCTGCAGCAGCCCCTCGACCAGCAGAAACGACGCCGATACGACGATCAGCCGATCGCTGGCGTAGAGATCGGGGCGGATGATGATGTTCGAGATGCCGGTCTCGTCTTCGAGCGTCAGGAACACAAAGCCTTTGGCGGTGCCGGGACGCTGACGCGTGATCACCATGCCGGCTGTCCTCACGCGTCGTCCGGCCCGCAGCCGCGGCAGTTCGATCGCCGGCACCACGCCGCGCATCGCCAGCTCAGTGCGCCGGAAGGTCAACGGATGCGGTCCGACGGTCAAACCCGTACCGGTATAGTCGGCAATTAATCTCTCCGAGATATTCATCTCGCTCAGCGGCGACGGCTCGAGTGACGGTTCCGCGTGCCAGGAGTCGGATTCGAACATTTCACCCGCGGGACGAATGGCGCGTTCCACCTGCCACATCGCCGAGCGGCGATCGTGGCCGAGCGAATTGAGCGCGCCAATTTCGGCGAGCATCGCAATCTCGTCACGTCGCAGGTTCACGCGGCGGACCAGGTCATCGATGGAACGGAAACGCCCGGACGGCGTGCGTGACGGCGTCCACTCGTGCGAGCAGACGTTGCAGAAAAGAGGTCGTGAGGGCTTAAGGGCTTGAGGTCCTACGGTCTTGAGGTCTTGAGGTCCTGAGGAGTTCTCAATCATCGAGGGGTCGTCGCATCCGCATTTGGGACACCGCGTGTCGGTCACCTGCTCGACAAACGCAACGGACGCAATCTTTTGCCCGGTCTCGGCGCGCAGGCCGCGCACGTAGCGCAATCCCAATCGGATGGCGCCATCGGCTTCGACCGTGCAATCCCAGCCAGACACCTGCACATCGATCGGGTTGAAGCGGACGCCGCGGCGCTGCGCGTCCTTCACGAGCGTGGCCGGATGATAAAAGCCCATCGGCTGGTTGTTGAGGAGTGCGGCATAAAACGCCGCCGGGTAATGGGCCTTGAAATACGCGCTCGCATAGGCGAGCAGCGCAAAACTGGCCGCATGCGATTCCGGAAAGCCGTAGAGCGCAAACGACGTGATCGACAGCACGATGCGATCGGCGGTGTCGCCGGTGATGCCGTGCCGGGCCATGCCCTCGCGCAGCAAGCCTTCGAGCTGCTTCATGCGCTGCTCAGAGCGCTTGAAGCCCATCGCGCGGCGCAGATCCTCCGCTTGTCCGCCGGTAAATCCCGCCACCGCCATCGACATGCGCAGCAACTGTTCCTGGAACAGCGGCACGCCGAGCGTACGCTTGAGGATCGGCTCGAGCAGCGGATGGTCGTAGCTGATCGCTTCGCGGCCGGCCCGGCGATTCAGGTAGGGGTGCACCATCTCGCCGACGATCGGGCCGGGACGAATCAGCGCGACTTCGACGACCAGGTCGTAGAATTTTTCCGGGCGCAGGCGCGGCAACGTCGCCATTTGCGCGCGCGACTCGACCTGGAACACGCCAATGGTGTCCGCGGCCCGGAGCATGGCGTAGACAACGGGATCGTCGGGAGGAATACTCGCGAGAGTGATCGCTCGCTGATCGGGAAGGTGACACGCACCAGGAGATGATTGCTGTTCGGAATCCCGGCCCGCATCATCCTCCCGACACGTGTCGGGCTGCCGGCACGCATCATGGTCCCGACCGGTATTTATGAGCGTCAGCGTATCCTGCAGCACCGCCATCATGCCGAGGCCGAGCAGGTCGACCTTGATCAGCCCCATGTCGGCGCAGTCTTCCTTGTCCCACTGGACGATGACGCGGCCGGGCATGCTCGCGTTTTCGAGCGGGACGACGGACGACAGGTCGCCCTGGCAGATCACCATGCCGCCGGAATGCTGGCCGAGATGCCGCGGCAGGTCCTGCATCTGCCGCCACAACTCGGCAAATTGACGCACGCGCGGTTCGTTGGCTGGCATGCCGACCTCGGCCAGCTTCTGCGCCAGCGTTTCGTCGGGATCGATGTATTCGAACTGGTGCATCACCTTGGCGAGGCGATCGATCTGCCCTTCGTCGAGGTCGAGCGCCTTGCCGACTTCGCGCGCCGCGCTCTTGCCGCGGTACGTGATCACGTTGGCGGTCATCGCCGCGCCATGCTGGCCGTATTTCTGGTAGACGTGCTGGATCACGCGCTCGCGGCGGTCGCCGCTCGGCAGGTCGAGATCGATGTCGGGCCACTCGCCGCGCTCTTCCGAGAGAAAGCGCTCGAACAACAGCTCCATGCCGACCGGATCGACGGCGGTGATGCCGAGGCTGTAGCACACGGCGCTATTGGCCGCCGAGCCGCGGCCCTGCACGAGGATGTCCTGCTGGCGGCAGAAATTGACGATGTCCCACACGATCAGGAAATAGCCGGCCAGATCGAGCCTGGCAATCAAGTCGAGCTCGCGCTCTACCTGCGCGCGGGCACGGTCGTGATACGGGCGATAGCGGCTGCGCGCGCCGACCTCCGCGATCTTGCGCAGGAACGACATCTCGCTTTCGCCGTCGGCAACCGGATACTTCGGGAAGCGATAGCCGAGATCGCTCATCGTGAACTGCAGCCGATCAGCGAGATCGCGCGTTGCATGGATCGCCTCGGGACGATCGGCGAACAGCCGCGCCATTTGCGCCGGCGGCTTCATGTAGCGCTCGGCATTGGCGGCGAGCTTGCGCCCGGCGCGCATCAGCGGGACGTGCTCGCGGATCGACGTCAGCACGTCGAACAGCGGCCGCTCTTCCGGCGTGGCGAACGCCACACCGCCGGTGGCCACCACCGGCACGCGAAACGCCTCGGCCAGGCAGACCAGCGCGTCGTTGTCGTCTTCCTGGTCACGCTGCAGATGCCGCTGCAGCTCGACGCAGGTCTGGCCGCGGCCAAAGACCCCGACGATGCAATCGAGGAGACCGCCGACACCGTAGCGCTCGGCCTGCAGCAGCGGCCGGCCGGGCATGGCGATGAGACCGCGCGTGTAGCCGTCGAGCTCGTGGATGGCCAGCGCGCCTTCGCCTTTCGGCGCGCGCAGCTTCATGCGCGAGATCAGGCGGCAGAGGTTCTTCCATCCCTCCTGCGACTCACAGAGCACCGGCAAGGAGAAGGTGCCGGGAACCGGGAGCCGGGAGCCGGGAGCGGGGAACCGTTGCCCGGCTCCCGGCTTCCGGTTCCCGGCTCCCGGCTCCCGGCTCCCGGCTCCCGCCTCCCGGCTCCCGGCTCCCGGCTCCCGGTTCCCGGCTCCCAGCTCCCGGCTCCCGGCTTCGATCGTCAGTTCCGCGCCAATCAGCGGACGAATGCCGGCGCCGACGGCCGCCTTATGAAACCGCGGCGCCGCGGAGACGCCGTCGCGATCGATCAGCGCCACCGCCGGGTAGCCGAGCGTGGCGGCTCGATCGACAAGCACTTCGGGCAGCGAGGCCGCGCGTAAAAAGCTGAAAGCGGAAGCAGTATGAAGCTCGATATACACGGCCGCATTCCACAAACACATCACACCGAACCACGGAAACGCAGAAACACGGAAACGCTTTCGGGTTTTCCCAAATGAGTGCTTCTGTGCTTCTGTGCTTCTGCGTGTGCTGTGTCATGCATTAATCGATCACACCCTCTAAAAACCACTGCCCCACTTGCCGTTCGACGGCCAATCGATAAATCGTTCCATCGGCCATGGCCACGTCCCATTCATCGCGATCCCACGCGTCCCATCCGCCCGTTGGCCCATTAGCCTGTTGTCCCGTTGGCCCGTTGACCTGTTGACCCGTTGGCCCGTTAGCCTGGTGACCCGTTGGCCCGTTGCCCTGTTGGCCCGTTAGCCCGTTGGCCCGTTGGCCCTGATGGCCCTGATGGCCCTGATGGCCCGATGGCCTGATGGCCTGATGGCCTGCTGCAAACCACCAATTACCCGACGTGCGCCACGGACCGGCGGCTTCTCTGACCGCGCCGCTCGCAAACCCCGGCCGATTCACCTGGACACGCACTGGCCTCCCCTCGGTGACGACCACGCGCGCCGGTATGGGAAATCGGAAGCGGCGCAAAGCCGATGGCAGATTGCTGATGTCAGATTGATGATCAATTGGTGATTGCTGATTGATTGATTGATGGCCCATCGGACGATCGGCATTCTTCAATTGATCTGCAATCTGAGATCTAAAATCTGACATCGAGAAGGCGCCCGGTTTCCACGTATCGACCAGCTGTGGCGATCCCACGTGACGCTCGCCCATCAACGCGCGCAGCCGCGCGACGAGCGTCGTCACCTGCTCGGGCGCGGGTTGGGCGCGCTCCAGGAGCGTCCACTGCAACACACGCGCCGGGGTCGGCTCGATCAGCACGCGGACGATGTCGATGGGCGCATCGGGGGGATGCGACTCCAGGTCGAGCAGGATCAGCGTGCGCAGCGTTTTCGGATCGCGCATCGGCGACGGCAACTGCAGCGTGCGCGTGAACACATTGCGCGAGGTGAGGCGCAGCGAGGTATAGAGCACCGCCGCGCCGCGATCGGCGCGCTCGAGCCGCTCGGCCAGCGGCTCGAGCAGGCGCGCCAGCACGAACGACAGCGGCTCGAGCCCTTCGATCGGCCATTCGAGTTCGAGCGTCGCCTCGAACGGGACGGCGTCGACCCAGGGCACCATCGGCCGCGCATCGATCCCGCGCGCCAGCGACTGCCACAGCTCCCCGCGATCACCGAGGCGTTCGTGCAGCTCCGGCGTTGCAAGCGCCGTCAACGCGCCCAGCGTGCGGATGCCCCACTTCGTCAGGATTTCGAGGAGACGATTCTCAGGCGCGCGCGGTTTCGGCCGGCTCGCGTGATGCGTTTGGCGCGGGTGGCGCCAACCGTTTACTTCAAGTGCCGGGTGCTGAGTGCCGGGTGCCGGGGCCGCGGTGTCGGCTGCCAGGAACGAGGGAAGTGAGTGGGATTCAGATAATTTTTCGAATTGATCGAGGACGCTCACGCTCAGCGGCGCGAGGGCAATCGCTTCCTTGCCCGCGATGACCACCGTCAGCCCGGGACAGCCGAGGGCAAGCAGCGCCGCCGCCGTCTGCGTCGAGGCGATGGCAATACGCGGAACCGTGTCGCCAGGCGAGAGGTTCGACAACGCCTCGCGCAAGTGCTCCCCTAATTCCTGGGCACTGCCAAACAGGCGCGACAGCCCGCTGGCATCGAGCAGCACGACCTGGCCCAGTTGTTCGAAGCGCGGCGTAAAAGCGCGCGCGACGTCGACGAGCGCCGCCGTCGGCACCGACGGCGCATAGAGCGCGGCAAACATGTGCTGACCTGCTGGATGGCTAGACTGCGTTGACGACGTGCGTTTCGAGCGCGACCGTCTCCGCGTGCGACCATCGCGCAGCGTTCACGGACGCGTGCACCCGCACACCAGCAAATCGGCGCGACCGATCGTGGGGGCCGTTCCATACGGGAGCCGGGAGCCGGGAGCCGGGAGCCGATCCGGTTCCCGGTTCCCCGTTCCCCGTTCCCCGTTCCCGGTTCCCCGCTCCCGGTTCCCGGTTCCCCGTTCCCCGTTCCCCGTTCGCGAGCACGATCGAGCGACCGGCGGCGCTGCGGGCGATCGGTTGGGCGGCGAGGATCAGGACGACCGTGTCGGTGTGTTCAATCGCGCGTTCGATGCGGAACCAGATCGACATCGGCAATCGGCGCAGCGCCGCCGCCGGCACGTCGACGAGATCGATCACGACCATCGTGCACACATTGGACTGCACCACGAGGTTGAGCGCCTTGATGGCGCGGTCGATGACGCGCTCGACGAAGGTGCCAGGGCCGTTGACGGCGCGCACGCCCGGCAGCCACGCCGGATCGATGGCGCCCGATGTCTTCGACACCGCCTGGCCGCGCACCCATAACAGGCGCGACAGGTCGATGCCGCACGCGTGCGCCGTCGGCGGATCGAAGCGATCGAACGTGTCGATGAGCGCTATCGATTCACCGCGGCGCGTGGCGGCAGCAAGCGCGGCCCATGCCACGCTCGTGCGCCCGGACGAAGCGGGCCCCACCACTTCCGAGACCTGGCCTCGCGGCAGGCCACCGGCGAGCCCGCGATCCAGGGCATCGGTGTCGAGGGGGGCAACGGCGTCTTCGCCCAGACGGTCGGGCAACTGCGAGGTGAGCGTGCGATCGAGTTTTTTCTCTCGGAGAAGGGCTTCAACAGCAGCACGGGCGGCCATGCATCACCTCAATTTCGCTAAACTTTCGCCATTATAGGCGACCAAAAGCGAAGATCAAGCGAAAATTGGACGTCGGCTACATATACAGGACCAGGCCTGAAATCACCGTTGGACAGCTCGACGCTCAACCCAACACGACCTCTGGCGACGAAGCCAGCGCAAAATGACGCCATGGCGATGTCATTCGATCAGCTGCTTGCCGACCTGCTGGATTCCTGGCACCGCAACAACACCATCACCACCAACCTGCTGCGCGCCATTCCCGACGATGCGATGGAACTCAGGCCGATGGACAGCAGTCCGACCATCGCCAGGTTGTTCATGCACCTGCATTACGTGCGGCTCGTGTTCGTCGAAGAGGATGCGCCGGCCTTCGCGCGCGAGACACCGCCGGGCGAATGGGCCGCTGAACGCGACCGCGACCGCCTGATCGCGATGTTCAACGACAGCGCCAAAGCCGTCAGCGACGCGGTCAAGCATCGCCTGCGCACCGGCACCGCGATGGAGTTGCACTACGACCATCCGCTGTTGATGTTCCAGCATTTGATCTGGCACGAGGGCTATCACCACGGGCAGATCAAGCTCACGCTCAAGCTCGCCGGCCGTCCGCTCGATGATCGGACGCTCGGCCGGCAGACGTGGGGCGTGTGGATGGATAAGCGCGTGCCATAATGCACGGCCATTGCATCTTCCTGGCCTGCCCGATACGCGTCGACGTCCCATCCTGATCGTCGGTCTCGCGATCTTCGCCGTCCAGGTGCTGCGCACCGCGTGGGTTTGCGACGATTCCTATATCACCTTCCGCACGGCCGACAACATCGTCAACGGCTTCGGGCCGGTGTGGAATATCTCCGAGCGGGTCCAGGGCTTCACGCATCCGCTGTGGCTGGCCATGTTCACGACCGTCTACGCCGTCACCCGTGAGGCGTACTACACGTCGATCGCGCTAGGCGCATTGCTGTCGCTCGGTGCCGTGCTGTTCGTCGGCCTGGCAGTGGCCCGCACGCGATGGTCGCTCGTCGTGACCATCGTCGCGCTCCTCTCATCAAAGGCGTTCATCGATTTCTCGACCTCAGGCATCGAGAATCCACTCAGTCACGTGTTGGTCGTTGCCTTCTTGTGGACCTGGTGGCAAGAGCGACCGGCAATCGATCGGCTGCGGCGGCTCTCGCTGATCGGCGCGCTCCTCATGTTGACGCGCATTGATCTCGCGTTACTGATCGCTCCCGCGCTGATGGCGGAGGCCTGGACGATCGGACCAATCATCGCTCTCCGGCCGTTAACCGCCGGCTTCGCACCGCTGATCGCCTGGGAAATGTTCTCGGCGTTCTATTACGGCTCGCTTGTTCCAAACACCGCCTACGCGAAGTTGAACGTCACGATGGCGCCCGCAGAAACCATCGCGCGCGGACTCGCGTATTTCGATCGGACGTTGTGGGCAGACCCGGCGACGCTGCCGGCCATACTGTTCGGTATCGCCCTGGTGCTGTGGGCGCGGCCGCGACGTGACTGGCCGCTCGTCGCGGGACTTGTTGCCACGCTCGTCTATGTCGTCTGGATCGGCGGCGATTTCATGGCCGGCCGCTTCTTCACCGTGCCTCTGATCTGGAGCGCCACGCTGATTGCGTCGGTCGGAATGCCGCCGCGCGCCGGCGTCGTCATGGCATCGTCGCTGCTCATCATCGGCCTGCTGGCGCCGTGGGAACCCGCGATCATCAGCGGCATCGGCTACGCCCGAATCGACAACCTGCTTCGCGGCCGCGCCGGTCGTGGCCCGAGCGACGACGGGCTCAATATCACCATTCACGAGATCACAGACGTCCGCCGGTACTACTACGAGGGCACCGGCCTGGCGAAAGGCCAGTTTCGATTCCGCCGGCCGGATGACCCGGGCGTCGACGATGGCCTGCGGTTGCGCGAAGGCGGCCGCCAGGTCGTGGTTCGAGACAGCATCGGATTCGTGGGCTACTTTGCCGGCCCCGAGCCGCACATCGTCGACATGTTCGCGCTGACCGATCCACTGCTGGCGCGCCTGCCCGCACTCCGCGGCTCACGCGTCGGGCATTACCAGCGCGACATCCCTGCCGGTTACTTGGAGTCCATTGAGGCAAAGGCGAATCACATCGCGGATCCCAGTCTGTCCGCGTATTACGACACGTTGCGGTTGGTCGTCTCTGGACCGCTCTTCGACGTGCGCCGGGTAACTGCAGCCCTGCTTCTCGCTGCGGGACGCTCCGACAAAAACCTGCAGCAATATGTAGCCCGCATGTCGGACCGTTAGTCACCGGTAGACGGACATGGTATGTCGATCGACGAGAGTTGCCGTCGCGACGAATGGCCCGTTGATTGGATCACTCGAAATGTTCATGACAAGCGAACAGCAAATTGAAACGGGGCGCTGGGCTCTGCTCGCCACACATCTGAACGGCGCGATCGATGCCGGCAAGTACGGCCATATCGACACGACTGTTGTGCTGACGCACGTCAACGACGGTGATGTGTTTGCGTTTCTTGGCAGCGAGCTTGGCGAGGATGTGGAGTACGCGCTGTCAAAACTGACCGATGTCGATCGGCACCGGCTGTTGCATCACTGGCGCACCCTGGCGGAGGCGTATGACACTTCTCAGTTTCACGTTCGCCGCAGCGGACTCGCCTTGCTCGTCGCCTATTTGCTGCACCTGATTGCGATTCGGCACGCGCAGATTCCAAACTGACGCGGCGACCAATCGCGCCCGGAGGAAACAATCTGAGGCGATCGTCCGTCTAGTGTTCGGAAGGGCGGCATCAGGGTCGCTCCATGGCTGCCGCTATGACCAATCTCTGGCAAGACCTTCGCTACTCCGCCCGGCTGCTCGTCAAGCATCCAGGATTCACCCTGACTGCCATCGGCGTGCTGATGCTCGGCATCGGCGTCAACGCCGGAATCTTCGGCATCGTCAACGGGCTGATGATTCGCCCGCTCAATCACGCCCATCCCGACGGCGCCATCGTCGGCCTCTTCAGCAAGGACCGCACCACCGAGCGCGGCTATCGAGCGTTCTCGTATCCGGAATTCGACGACGTCCGCACTGCGAAGGGGCCGTTCGCGTACCTTGCGGCGCACAACGTCGCGCTTGCCGGCATCACCGAGAACGGCGCGACGCGGCAAACGCTCGTCGACGTCATCAGCGCCAACTACTTCACGACGCTCGGCGTGCAGCCGGTCTATGGCCGGGACTTCACCGCGGATGAAGAACACCCGGGGACCACAGCCCGATCGGTGATCGTCAGCTACGTCCTGTGGCAGCGCTCCGGATTCGATCGCGACATCCTCAAGACCATCGTCCGGATCAATGGCGAAGATTACGGAGTGGTCGGAGTCGCCCCGCAGGGCTTCACCGGGACGACGGCGATCATCGGCACCGAGTATTTCCTGCCGATCGGCGTGCATGACGCGATCGAAAGCGATTTCGATTCCCGCGATCGCTTTGCCGTCAGCGACCGGCGCAATCACTCGCTGATGGTCTTCGGGCAATTGAAACCGGGCGTGGCGGCAAATCAGGCCAACGAGCAGATGAAGCCGATTGCCGCGGCGCACGAGCAGGCCTACCCTGCTGAAAACAAGAACCAGGACCTGGTCCTCCGGCCGCTGGGCCGTCTCGGCCTCAGCACCAGCCCGCAGGATGACCCGCAGCTCTGGGTGCCCATGTCCCTGCTGCAGGGCCTGGCGGCGGCGGTGCTCCTCACCTCGTGCCTGAATCTTGCCAACATGATGCTCGCGTTTGGATCGGCCCGGCAGAAGGAGATCGCGATCCGTCTCGCGATCGGTGGACGCCGCAGCCGCATCATCCGCGAACTGCTCATCCAGGGGTTGCTGCTGTCGCTGGCAGGCGGCGCGCTGGGGCTGATCACGGCCTCGTGGCTGGCGCAGTTGCTGGTCGCGACCGTCAGCACGGCCCTGCCTGTTTCGCTCGCGCTCAACTTGACGCCGGACTTCACCGTGCTCGCCGCGACGCTGATGTTCTGCTCGCTCGCAACAATCGCGTTCGGACTGTGGCCCGCTCTTCGGCTGTCACGACCGGACTTGTTGACGTCGCTGAAGGATCACGCCGGCGAAGTCTCCGGACGCCTCGGCACGCGCGTGACGGTGCGCGGCGCGCTGGTCACGGTGCAAATCGCGCTGTCGCTCGCGCTGCTCGTGCTCAGTGGCTTATTCGTCCGCAGCGCGGCCGCGGGTGCGTCCGCGGATCCGGGCTTTGCCATCGAACCGCTGGTGGTCGCACAGATCGATCCGCGACTTGGCGGCTATGACGATGCCAGGAGCCGTGAAGCGCGGCGAGCGGTGCTCGAACGCCTGCGCGCCACGCCGGGGATCGAGGCCGTGGCGGCGTCGACCATTGTGCCGTTCGGCGATTACACCAACGGCGCCGTCGTCCAGCGCGAAGGGCCGCGGCTGCGCAGCGAGGATCCCGCAGCGCGCGGCAAGATCGCCAACGCGCTCGAATACATCGTCACCGCCGACTACTTCCGGACGCTCGGCCTGCCGATGCTGCGCGGGCGCGAGTTTACGACGGCCGACGAGTCCGGCGAGGGCGGCACGTTGCCGGTCGTCATTGACAAGGCGCTCGCCGACAAGCTGTTTGCCGGTGACGATCCGGTTGGGCAGATGCTTCAGTTCGGTGCCGACTCGGGCACCGCGGATTCGAAGCCGATGCTGATTGTCGGCGTCGTGCCGACGCTGCGGCACGATCTGTTTGAGACGAAGCCCGAACCGCACATTTACCGGCCGTCGGGGACGGCCGCATCGACCCGCATGTTCCTGTTTGCGCGGGCGGCCTCGCAGCGAACCGGCGACTCAGTGGTGACTGCGGTCCGCGACGAGCTGCGCGCCGTCGACCCGAACCTGCCGGTGATATTCGTCAAGAGTTTCCGCGCGCAACACGAGGGCAGCGCACAGATGTGGATTTTGCGAGCGGCGGCGAAACTGTTCCTGTCGCTCGGCCTGGCGGCGGCATTCGTCGCCGTGATCGGCCTCTACGGCGTGCGCAGCTATCTCGTCACCCGCCGTCGGCGTGAATTCGGCGTCCGCATGGCGGTCGGCGCGTCACCGCTCGATGTGTTGAGGCTGGTGATGCGCGAAGCCGCCGTGACGACGGCCGTTGGACTCGTGATCGGCGTCGGACTTGGCGTGCTGCTCGGATGGGGATTGAGCTTCCTGATATTCGGGGTCAGCCCCTTTGATCCCGTCACTCTGGGTGGTGCGACCGGCGTGCTGGCACTCGCTTCACTCGCCGCGTCGATCGTGCCGGCGCGGCGAGCAGCGACGGTGATGCCGATGACGGCGTTACGGGACGAATAGGTTCCGCACGATCGTTCTGCACGGCGGTTCTGCACGATCGTTATGCACGATCGTTCTGCACGATCGTTCTGCACGATCGTTCTGCACGATGGTTCTACACGATGGTTCTACACGATGGTTCTACACGATGGTTCTGCACGCCGGTTCTGCAGCTAGTCTAATCCCCGATCCGCGGCTCTAGTGCGGGCTACGCGCTCGACCAACGCCTGCAGCAGATCGACGACACGCGGCTCGAGATCCGGGCCTTTCACGATCGGGTCACCGCCGACGATGGTCGCGCGAACCGCACTCAGGGTGTCGCGCAACGCCTGCAATCCGCGACGGCCGCGGTCAGCACCAGGCACGGCGGCGGTGATCGCGACTACCTTCTGTTCGAGCTCGCCGGAGCCAATCACCCAGTCGATGCCGTTCTTCAGCGCGCCTGGCAAGCTGAAGCCGTATTCCGGCGTGGCAATCAGCAGCGCGTCGCTGTCAGCCAGCGCCTGCCGCCATCGAGTCACGGCGTCGGGCACGGCGTCGACCTCCAGGTCGGGATTGAACAGCGGCAAGTCTCGAAGCCCATCGAAGATCTCCACGCTGACGCCGGCCGGCGCCGCGGCGACGGCGGTCTCGAGCAAGCTCAGGTTGGCCGAACGTTGTTGCAGGCTTCCGCAGACCGCGAGGATTCGCATCGCTCCCTGTGATGCCGCGCCGCCGGAACAATTTCACGACGCCGCTCGTTCCGAACCGTGAGAACGGCCGTCTGAACGATCATCTGAACGATCGTGAGAACGGTCGTCTGAACGATCGTGAGAACGATCGTCAAGAACGACCGTCAAGAACGACCGTCCAGAACGATCGTCAGGAACGACCGTGAAGAATAGGTATGATTCGCAAATGGCTCATCGATACACCACCGTCTTTGCCCTCCTGATTTCGGTAGTGGGCCTGTCGCCCGCCTTCGCCCAGGACACGCCCACCGAGCGCGAAGCGGCGCGCGACGTGCTCAAGAAGATGGCTGACCTCGAAAAGGCGCTCGACGTGCCGGCGATGGTGACCAGGCTCACCGCGCCGAACGCCGCGCGCGACGCGGTCGTGGCCCGCGCCGAGGAACTGATGAAGAGCGAGCTGCTGGCGATGGCCGATGACATCGCCACGCATCCCGAGATCGGATTCGTCGAGGAACGATCGGTCGCCAAGCTGACCGACTATCTCCGCAAGCACGACTTCAGCGTCGAGAAAGGCATTGGCGGACTTGATACCGCGTTCGTCGCCAAGTTTCGCCGCAACAACGGCAAGCCCGTGCTGGGGGTGATCCTCGAATACGACGCGTTGCGCGGATCGAAAGGCGCGTATCACGGCGATCAGCACAGCGCGCAAGGTCCGGTCGGCATGGCGGCCGCGATTGCGATGGCCGAGTATCTCGACCGCACGCATTCGCCCGGCAGCGTCGTGGTCTACGGCACGCCCGGCGAAGAGATGATGCCGCCTAACGCCAAGACGGTGATGCACAGTTCGCACGCCTTCGACGGCGCCGACGTCATCCTGCGCAGCCACGCCTTGTCCGAGACGTCGCGCCCCGCGCCGGGATTCGGCACCTGCTGCTTGAACATTGTCGGCGCCAAATACACCTTCATCGGTGCGCCGACGCACCAGATGACGCCGTGGAACGGCCGCAACGCGCTGTCCGCCGTGATCAAGTTCTTCGACAACATCGACGCGATGCGCATCACCATGCGGCCCGAAGCCCGCGTCCAGGGCATCATCGTCGAAGGCGGCACGGCGCCGAACGTCGTGCCGGATCGCACGGTCGCCGATTTCTACATTCGCTATCCGGATGAAGTCTACCTGGCGCAGGTCGTGGAGTTTGTCGACAACGCCGCGAAGGCGGCCGCCTTGGCGACAGGCACCAAGGTGGCCATCGACCACTACGGCAAGGACGTCGACGGCATCGGCGTCGCGACGCTGGCCGAGCTCGGCTTCGCCTACATGAAGCAGTTCGGCGCGACCAACGTCATCGACGCGCCCGCCAAACCGCAAGGCTTCGAAGAAACCGGCAGCGTGTCGCGCGACATTCCGGGTGTTGAGATCACCGCGCAATCATCGACCTGGTCGAACCACACCTACGAGATGGATGCCGATAACCTGAAGCCGGTTGGGCACAACGGCTTCACGGTCGATGCGAAGGCGATGGCCGCCGTCCTGTTCGACTTCGCCACCAACGAAGACTATCGCGTGGCCGTGAAGAAAGAATTCGACGGCATCAAGGTGCTGTTCAACGAGTACCTCGGCGCGCTGAAGAAGGTCTACACGACACCGGTCGTGCCGGACCCTAAGCCATAAAGCACGATCGTTCTCCACGGTCGTTCTCGCCGATCGTTCTCCACGGTCGTTCTCGACGATCGTTCTCGACGGTCGTTCTCCACGGTCGTTCTGGACGATCGTTCTGCCCGATCGTTCTGCCCGACCGTTCTGCCCGATCGTTCTGCCCGAACGTTCGTGTAGAACGTACGTGTAGAACGTACGCGAAGAACGACCGTGGAGAACGTCCGTGCAGAACGTCCGTGGAGAACGTCCGTGGAGAACGTCCGTGGAGAACGTCCGTGCAGAACGTCCGTGCAGAACGTTAGCGCAAAACCTTCTTGACCTGCCCCGGCGGGAAGAGCGGGCCATCGAACTGCTGACGCACGAACTGCAGCAGTGACGGATCGATCGCAAAGGCATAGATCTGCGTCGGACGCGCCGGATACAGATCATTGTCGCTGATCACATACAACACGTGGCGGCCGTCGGCCAGGTCCGGTCCAAACGCGAGGCCCTCGATCTTTTCCGGGATCACGCTGCTGACCGGCAGGCCGGCGCTGACCTGGAAGGCCGGGTCCAGCAAATTCAGAAACAGCGACTTGCTGACCGGCGTGATGTTGAGCGCCGCCAGGGACGCGCCGCCGTTCTGCGGCAGCACCGCGACGTTCGAGACATCGGTCGCGCCGGCGATATCGATCTTGAAGATCTTCTTGTTGCCGGGCGCTTCCGGCAGATTCGGCGGCGTCGGCAGCAGCGACTTGTTGTCGCGCTCGATGACGAGGAACTGGTGGTCGTTGATGGCGACGATGTCGTTGACGCCGCGGCCGGAGCCCGTCGCGTCGAGCACATAGACGTATTCAGCCGTCGCACCGGTCTCCAGATCCACTTTGAGCAGCCGCGAGTTCAGGCCACGTCGGCCGGGCGGCGTGCTGGTATTGAGCCCGTTGTCCTGGATCAGCGCGTTCTGCATCAATCCGAACAGGTAGCGGCCGTCGGGCGAAATCGCCAGGCCTTCCATGCCGCGATTGGCCTGCCGTCCCGACGTGTTCAGGTTCGGCGATAGCTCGAGGGATGTGCTGCCATCCTCCGGGAAGACGTCTCCGCTCGGGTTGGCGATCAGGAACTTGTCCGGCACCACAATACGGCGAAGCAGGTGCCCCTGGCGGTTGAATTGGTTGATGAACGGCCCGTATTCGTCGGAGATGTAGAACGTGCCGTCGCGGCCGACCGCGGCGCCCTCGGGATCGAAGCGCGCGTCAAAGTCAGAGGAGCTGCCAACGAAATCCTGGTTGCCCTGCGCCTTCATCAGCCGCGTATCGAGCAACGTCGCCGTGACGGTACCGGGCAACGCCGTGCCCGACGGCGTGAGGCCGAAATGCATGAAGTGGAAGCGATCCAGATACGGAACGTCGGTGCGTCCGTCAAAAGGCCCGCGATCCGGCACCGTCAGGAAGACGTTGTCGAAGCCGGTGTAGGCGATGGCCGAGCCAAACCCGCCGAGCGTCGCCTGGTCGATGCAATCGTGCGGCGGATCGAAGCGGCAGATCGGCCGGCCGGCCAGCCAGGATTTGTCGACGGCGGTGCCGGCGACGCTGCCGACGCCGACGAGCGAAATAGGAGACGGGTCGGCGCCAATCGACGCCACAAACGCGGTGGTAACGAGCGCGGCCGCAGCCGCGAACCAACGATGCTTCATTGAGTATGTCCTCGTGCGTGGGAGGCAGGACCGTCCTGCACGCACGACAACGTACTCAGCGCGCCTCAACAGCGCGCGACAATACGGTAACGAACGGGCGACGACTCATTTCGCGAACGTTCTGTACGAACGTTCTGCACGATCGTTCTGAACGATCGTTCTCCACGAACGTTCTGCACTGACGTTCTCCACGGACGTTCTATACGGATGTTCTGTACGGACGTTCTATTACCGAACGATCGTGTGGAGAACGATCGTGGAGAACGATCGTCCAGAACGATCGTAGAGAACGATCGTGCAGAACGATCGTTCAGAACGTCCGTTCAGAACGATCGTGCAGAACGATCGTTCTTCATTGCTGCGTCGACGGCGGCTGATCGAGCTTCGTCGGCTTCATCAGGTGGAAGCCGGCGACGTCCTGGTAGGCCTTCACCAGCGCGATGATTTCCGCTTCGCGGAACGGCTGCGCGAAGACGACGAAGTTGGTCGGCGAGCCGGTCTCGCCGAAACCGTTCGGCACGTTCATCGCCGGATACCCGCCAAGGTTCGCGATGCTGGAGTGGCGTTGCGTGGGTCCCTGCGGGCCGTTGAAGTTGCGGCGCGGCGCATCCGCGGGAGCGCCGGCCGGACGCGGCGGCGGCGGCGCGCCACCGGAATTGGAGGCGACGATGTAGACGTCGACGTGGCGCGTCGCTTCCTCGAGCTTCTGCATCATCATCATGCGCACGCGCTGCGCCTGGATGTAGTCGACCGCCGGCAGCAGGCGATTGCTCTGGTTGCCGAAGCTGCCGCGCGCCACTTTCATGCGGCCGCTGCGCGCCGCTTCGTCGAAGAACGCGCCGGCCTCGACATTGATCGCCGAGACGTTGGTCTCCATCTCCGGGATGTTCACTTCGATCAGGTTCGTGATGCCAAGCTGCTTCAGCACGGCGAGCGACTTGTCGGCATTGGCCTTCGCGGTGGCGTTGGTTAGCGTGTCGAACGAGTCCTTGATATAGCCGACGCGCAGCTTCTTGATGTCGAGATTCGCGTTCCAGTTGAACGGAATGTCGGTGACGTGGAGGTCGCGGCCGTCCTGCTTCGAGATGGCCTGCATCACGATCGCCGCGTCTTCGGCGTAGCGAACCATCGGGCCCAGGCGATCCTGCGTCCACGACAACGCCATCACGCCGTAGCGGCTGACGCGGCCAAACGTCGGGCGCAAGCTGGCCAGGCCGCAGCGCGCCGCGGGGCTGAGAATCGAACCGCTCGTCTCCGAACCGATGCCGAATGCGATGCAGCCCGCCGCGGTGGCCGACGAGGGACCGGCGGACGAGCCGCTCGAGCCCGTGGTCGGGTCCCACGGATTCTTGGTCTGTCCGCCAAACCACTGGTCACCGCTCGCCAGCTCGCCGGTCGTCACCTTGGCGATCAGCACCGCGCCGGCGTCGCGCAGCATTTCGACGACCGCCGCGTCGTAATCCAGCTCCTGATCCTTGAACGCGGGCGATCCCCACGTCGTCTTGTAGCCCTTGACCGAAATGATGTCCTTGGCGCCCCACGGAATGCCGTGCAGCGGTCCTTTGTATTTGCCCGCCGCGATCTCCGCGTCGGCGCGCTTCGCTTCGCCGCGGCCGTGATCGTCGAGGAACGTGACGACGTTGTTCAGCAGCGGATTGTAGCGATGCAGGCGCGCGAGATACATGTCGGTCAGCTCGAGCGACGACACCTGCTTGGTTCGCACCAGCTCCGCAAGGTGGCGTACCGGCCAGAAGGCGACCTCTTCAAGGTTGACCGGCCGCTTCACCTTCGGCGCCGCGCTCAGTACCCACGGCTGCTTGGCGCGGTTTACCGTCATGCCCGGCGTAATCGAGCTGATATGGAACGGCGGCGACACGTCGTTCGGGATGTGGATCTTGCGAATCGCTTCAACGCCCGTCAAATTGCGGTTCGCGGCCTCGACGATGTTGTTCTTTTCTTCCTCGGGCAGGTCGATGCCGGAGGTTTTCAGAGCGTCCGTCACCATGGCGAGCGTGACCTTGGAGGCGTTGGCGTCCTGCATTCGTGCCCACAACACGCCGGGAACGAGGGTGGTCCCCAGGCTGGTGGCGGCAAAAGTCGCCATGAAGCGGCGGCGGGTCTGATCGATATTCTTCATGCAGCGGATAATCGCATAAAATCGAATCTCTTTGCCAAATCGAATCAATGTGGCCGCGTCGCGGATAGCGGTCGCGCTGAGCCACCGGAATTTCCGCCTGCTATGGATGGGTGCGCTCACCTCGAGCATCGGCACGTGGATGCAAAAGGTGGCGCAAGCGTGGCTGATCGTCACGATGACCGGTTCGTCGTCCGCGTTCTATCTCGGCCTCGACAGCTTCGCCGGGGAAGCGCCCATCCTGCTCTTCACCATCATCGGCGGCGTCGTCGCCGACCGCCGCGACCGCCGGCACATGATGCTCATGTCGCAATACATCCAGATGGCCGTGGCGTTCACCCTCGCCGTGCTGGTCGTCACCAATGTGGTGCAGGTGTGGATGGTGATCAGCCTGTCGGTGGTCGCGGGTATCGCGCAGGCCTTCGGCGGACCGGCGTATCAGTCGCTGATTCCGACGCTGGTCGGCAAGGAGCATCTTCCCAACGCGATCGCGCTCAATTCCATCCAGTTCAACCTGGCGCGCGTCATCGGGCCGATTCTCGCCGGCGTTGCGCTGGCGCAGTTCGGCATGGTCGGATGCTTCGGGCTCAACGGCGTCTCGTTCCTGTTCGTGATCGCCGCCATTTTCGCGCTGCGCGACGTGCACATCCCGCCAGTGGCGACCGAGAGCATGATCAACCAGATGCGCGGCGGGCTGCGCTTCGTGAAAAACTCGCGCAACCTGATCGCGGTGATGACGCTCGGATTCATCGGCGCCTTCCTCGGCCTGCCGCTCCTGACCTTCCTGCCGGTGATCACCAGGGACGTGTTTCACCAGGATGTCGCCTTCTACTCGAAGCTGATGACGTTCTCCGGCGCCGGCGCGGTCACCGGCGCACTCATCGTGGCTTACGTCGGCAAGAATCGCCACATCGGCCGGATCCTGCTGGTCTGTCTCGGCCTCTTCGGCGCGACGATGGCGGGGTTTTCGCTGTCGCGGCAGCCGATGATGAGCGCGGCACTGTTGTTCCTCGCCGGATCGCTGCTGGTGATGTGTTTTTCGCTGACGACGTCGCTGGCGCAACTGCTGGCGCCACCCGAACTGCGCGGCCGCGTGGTCAGCATCTACATGGTCGCGTTTCGCGGCGGCTCGCCGCTTGGCGGCCTGGCGAGCGGCTGGCTCGTCACGCAAGTGGGATCAGCGCCGAAGGTGTTAATGGTCAACGGCGTGACGCTGGCGATCGTCGCCGTGTTCTTCCTGATCCGCGGTCACGGGCTGAAAGACGTCTGACACGGACGTTAGCCACGGAGCACACGGAGAACACGGAGGCATCCGGGCGTGGCGATTCGCTGCGCCGGCCCTTGGCCGGCGTCCAGGTCAGCTGATCGATCCGCGAAAATGAGTCCGCCCCGTTAGCTCAAGACTCATTTTCTCGGATCGAACAGCTGACCGCGGCGCGTAGCGCCGCCGGCGAATCGCCGGTGTCTTCGTGTCCTTCGTATCCTTCGTGTCCTTCGTGGTTAGCTGTTCTTCAAAGCGAATCAAGAAACGCGAGTAGCGCGCGGCTCATCGGCTCGGACGCGCTCCGATAGCGTTCCATTACGCCAGACGCTTCTCCGGCGTGCTGGCGCAGCGCCTCGGCCGGGGTCATGGCGCTGCCGTCGTGCATCAGCGGCCGCCGGAAGCGCAGGCCCCACAGGGCCGGCGTCCGAATTTCAGCCGGTAGCGCCGCTTCCTGCTCGATGCCGTCGCCCGTGCCGATGTCGTGGAGCAATAGATCTGAGTAGAGCGGCACCGGCTTTCGATTCAGCGCCGATGATGGATGCGCGCCGGTGGTCAGCGCGGGCACGTGGCACGACGCGCAGCCGAGCGCGCCGAATACTTGCTCGCCCGCGCGCACCTCGTCGGTGATTGGCCCGCGGCCGACGGGGGCCAGCAATCGCATGAACGATTCGAAGTTGTCGATGGCGCGCTTGCCGGTTCGTGGGTCGACGAGGTCTTCCGGATCCTTGAGCTGATCGCATTGGCGCATCTGCTCCTCGGTAATGCCGCCATACGGTTCGTGCGGGAAGAGGTCGTTGGTGATGCCCATTTCGTTGGTATAGGCATCGCCGGCAAACGTCAGCAGCGTCGCGACCTGGGCCTTCCAGCCAAACCGTCCGACGCGGCGCTGTCCGGTGGCCACGTCGGTGATGATGGCGGCGCGGCCGCTGATGCCGTCGCGATCGCGATCGAACGGATCTTCGAGGGCGAGCAGCGTGTCGTCGGCGATCGCTTCGATTAGGCCGGCGCCGAACAGCGGGATCGACATCCGCCGCGCCACGATCGTTGCGTCGGCCGGCACCGCCGATTGACAGCGATGATCGGGAATCGAAAATAACTGGTAGAGCGTGGTGCCGCCGACCATCTTGAAACGGCCATCGGCGTCGCGCGCGCCGGCGCGCATCTCGGTCATCGGGCTGCCGCCGCCGATTGCCGGCACGTTGTGGCACGACGCGCAGCCGGTGCCGTTGAACAGCGGGCCCAACCCCTCACTCGCCACTTCGATCTCGCGGAAGTCTTCGAGCCCGAGGCGGAATTCTTCGAACTCGCGCGGCGTCACGCCTGGCAACGGATCGCCAGGGCGCAGTTGTGACTGCGCCGCGACGCCGACGAGCGTCGCGATCCACAGCGCCGACACGACCGGTAGCAATGGGTGCGCGCTCATTTGACGACGAGGCGCGCCCGCATCGCGGTGTGGCCGGCGCCGCACGGCCGCGAGCACTCGATGACGAACTCGCCTTCGGTGTCCGCGGTATAGGTGACCACCGTCTCGCCGCGGCGGCGCTTGGGGATCTCGGCGTTGACGTTGGTGCCGACGATGCGAAAGCCGTGATCGGTATCGTCGCTGGTCAGGTGAAACTCGATGACCGTGCCCTTCTCGACCACGATCTCGCTCGGCGTGTAGGCAAAGCGTTCCGCCGACACGCGAACGACCCGTGGAGTCGAGGACTTGAGGTCTTGCGGCGCCGGCGCGGCCAGTGTCAGCGCCATCAGAATCGTCGTCAACATGTTTAGAACCACCACCCCACCCCCGCATTGACGCGCCAGGGCGCGCGCACGACGCTGCTCTGGTTGTATTCCTTGCCGAGATCGAACTTGAACGCGACGTCGGGATCCGGGAAGTAGGTCAGCCCGCCGGTGAGCGCCGACCGCTGCAAGTGTTCAAGCGGGATATAGCCGGAGGGCATCCGGTTCTGCGTGTCGAACAGTTCGTAGCGGATGAACGACACCAGTTCATGGGTCCACGCATTCGGCGAAATACGCGTGGCGCCTTCGGCGTAGGCGCCGAGCAACCGGCTGGCGATGTTGGGATTGATGCCCGATCGCGCTTGCAGGGCCTGATTCAGTTCCGCCGCGTCGCTGATCGATACCATCGACCACTGTCCGCGCAGCTCGTGGCGCCCCTGACGAAACCGCGCGTCGAGCGAGCCCACGCCGACGGTGGGAGCGTCGACAGCGATCCGCGCGAGACCGAAGCCGGTGCCGCCGAGCCACCCGCTGGCGCCGGCCGTCAGTCCGCCGCGGCGCCATTCGAGCCGGCCGGTCATCGCCGGGGCACTGGCATCAGCGTGACTGCCCTGCTGCCTGCCGTCGGCGATCCCCTCCGCCGCGGTAAATCCCGTCGCATCGAGCCCCGGCGTCACATAGGCCTTGAACGTCACACCGCGGCCAAGATCGCCGAACAGACCCACGCCAACGTCGCGCCACGTCGTCGGCACGATGACCGTGTCGACGAACGTCCGCTCGACACCGTGAAACGTCGGCGGCTCATGCCGCTCGTTGATGATGCCTACCGGGATCAGCACCATCCCGGCGCGCACGTTGAGCCGGCGATGCAGCAGCAGATCGATGTAGGCCTGCTCGATCGCAACTTCCCCGCCTTCGTCCTCGCCCTCGACCAGCGCGTGCTCCACTTCGACCTCCGACCAGAACTTGATGCGACCGGAAAACGAGTGGCCGACCATCAGCACGAAGCGATGCAGGTCAGCTTCCGCGGGGAGGTCCTCGACCTTATTGAGGTGGACTTCCATGTATCCGGACAAGGTCGGCACGCCTTCGCGCGGCTGCGCCACGGCCGGAATTGCCAGAAGCACAAGAAAAAACGGCAAATTCCATCGCACAAAAATGCGACATCTACTAATCGAAATCATTGTTTTGATGAGTCAAAATAGACGACCGCAGCCGGAAAGTCAACTGCCGACCTTGGCAGACCTGACGGCCCGACGGCCCGATAGCCTGACCCCCTGACGGCCTGGCAGCCTGACGCCTGACCGCCCGACGGCCTGCGTTACTGCGGAACCACTCTCCCGCCGGTGAGGAACCGGCGGTAAGCGATGTACTGGGTCTGGGTGCGCAGTCGCGGTGTGCCGGCGCCGCGCGTCACCTGAAGGACCGACTGTGAGACCGGCAAGACCATCGACTCCTCGGGATCCTGGAACTGCACGCGCTTGAATCGCGTGCTCGAATCCCACCGCTCCATGGTCCAGAACAGCGTGCCGCCGTGGCGGGTCGCTTTCTTCGGCAGCGGGATCTCGACCAGTCCGCCGAGCGAGCGATCGAGCCGCAGCACGTCGTGCGTCTCCATGTCGATCCAGATCCGTCCCCGCATGCCGCCCTCGACGTCGAAGCTGATGCAGTCTTCCTTGTCTTCGACCATCGCGACATCGACTTTCGGCTTCTGCACCTCCCGAAACGCGATCACCATCGCGTCGCGGCCGTCGATGCGTTCAACGCCTTCGATGCGGAAGGTGTGCTCATCACGCTGCTTCGGCAGAAGGATCGACAGCGGCTGCGTTTCGGAGTTCTGCTGCTCCGGCGTCGTGCAGTTGTCCCAGTCGTTCTTGCGCGGCTTGCCGCCGTTGACGCGCAACACCTGGCGCAGCGTCTTGGCTTCGGCTGGAATCGGGTCCTCGTCCGTCGGTTCCCACGACAAGCGCAGTTCCGACTCGACGAACCGCGCCGGCCCTTCGGCGCTGAAGCCGAGGCCCAGCTTCTGCAGCGATACTTTCTCGAGGCAGACGAGGCTCTGCGCGCGCGCGAAATACTGGGTGACGCGCTCGCCGGCGTGCTGGAGCAGCGCGCCGAGGTCGGCGCGGAGGAGTTCCGCTTTCGACTGTCCGGCAGAAACCACCGTCACCAGCGCCGTGACCAGCGCCGCGCAGGCTCCCGCAGACCGTCGAACGTTCATTTCACGGTCAGCGCGAAACTCACTGGAATCTTTGTCGGCGCGTAACAGACCTTGTCGTCACACGCCTGGTACTCGAGCCGCCCGCTCACTTTCACCGGCGATGCGGCCAGCGCTTTTCGTGCCGCCGCGGTGTCGAGCACGGTCACGTCCTGAACCAGCGTGAACGGTTTGCTGTAGGTCTCGACGTTCTCGTCGAGCTCCTTGAAGTGGTAAATCTCCGACGGCGGATAATTCGTCGGCGCGACTTTCAGCCAGGGCTGCGGGTCGATCTTGATCGCGATCACCTGGTAGTCGTGCTTGCCGGGCGCATAGACGTGCATGCCCCGCTTGGGCGTGATGTCGAATGTGATCGACAGCTTCTTTCCCGGCGCCGCCTGGGAGTCGCTGATCGACGTGTTCACGGTGAGGTGCATGGTGTCGTTCCTGACCGGAGCGCTACCCTGCGCCGCAAGGGTCACGGCCACCATCGGGCCAAGGAAAATCAGAGCCGCAAATCGCATATCGGGGCCGATTATAAGCCTCGCCGGGCCTCGTGCGGTCGAGTTGCCCGGTAACTGCTAAGATCGTCGCATTCGATGGCTGTGCGCCCACCCACCCGGGTCCTCGTGGCCGAGGACGATCCGGACATCGGCTCCCTGCTCGAGCACTATTTGAAAAAGGCGGGCTTCCTGCCCGTGGTCGTGCTGTCGGGGCGCGACGTGATGCCGCAAATCAAGCGCGAAATGCCAGAGCTGGTCGTGCTCGACCTGATGCTGCCGGGCCTCGACGGCCTGCAGTTATGCAAGGCCATCCGCGCCGACGCGTCGACGGCCGGCATTCCGATCATCATGGTCACGGCCAAGGCCGAGGAATCGGATCGCATCGTCGGCCTGGAGCTTGGCGCCGACGACTACATCACCAAGCCATTCAGTCCGAACGAAGTCGTCGCGAGGGTCAAGGCGCTGCTTCGCCGGGCGCACCGCACGGCCCCCCCCGACAGCCGGCTGGCGTACGGAGCGCTGACCGTCGACGTCGACCGGCACGTCGTCAAGATCAGCGGCGACGAAGTGAAGCTCACCGCGAAGGAATTCCTGCTGTTGCAATACTTGATGCAGCATCGCGGGCGCGTGTTGTCGCGCGACCTGCTGCTGTCCGACGTGTGGAGCTACTCCTATACCGGCGGCACCCGCACCGTCGACGTGCACGTCCGCCGGCTGCGCGAGAAGGTGCCGATGCTCGCCGACGCGATTGTGACCGTCAAGCAATTCGGCTATAAGCTGATCGACCCGGCCCCAGTCTGACTCCGGCACGCACCTCGTGGCACCGGCACTCGCGCTCCGATGACGATCTCCGCCCTCACCGCCGCGGCCTTCATCGCCGGTGTGCTGATGACGCTCGCGATAGTCATGGCGCGCCGGTCGTCCTCCCGTCTCGAAAACCGCGAGCGGGTCGCCACCATGCTGGCGGCCGCCAAGCGATACAGCCTGGGCGACCTGACCCGGCCCGCTCCGGATTACGGCGACGACGATCTGGGCAACGTGGCCCGGGCGATGGACCAGGCGATTCGCGATCTCGGCCGGCGCGTCGACACGCTCGAGCGTGACCGCGCGCGCATGGAAGCGATCCTTGCCAGCATGATCGAAGGCGTGCTCGTCGTGAACGAGCAAGGGCGACTGCAACTGGTCAACGAGGCGGCCCGCCGCATCCTGAAGCTCGAACAGGGCTCGCTCAACCACTCGTACATCGAGGCGATTCGTCACCCCGGCATCGTCGATCACATCGGCCGCGCGCTGGGCGGCGAGGAGACCGCGGGGCTCGAACTGTCGGTGACCCGCGACACCACTCGCGTGCTGGTGGCGCGCGTCGCGCCGGTCGTCACGGCCGGCCGCGGCGCGGTCCTGGTTATGCACGACATCACCGAGCTGCGCAAAGCCGACCAGGTGCGGCGCGACTTCGTGGCCAACGTCTCGCACGAGCTGCGCACGCCGCTCACTGCCATCAAGGGATACGCGGAAGCGCTGCTCGACGATCCGGACGATGCCGACGCCCGAGAAAAATTTCTCGACATCATCCATCGTCATGCGACGCGGATGGAACGCCTGGTCAAGGACCTGCTGCGGCTGGCGCGGCTCGACGCGGGTCAGGAAAGCGTCGAGCTCGTGCCGTGCGACGTCGATGGACTGCTGCGCGGTATCGCCAACGACTTCGAGCCGATCGCCGCCCAGAAACAGCAGACGATCGACGTCGTCGTCTCCGCCAGCGCGCACAACTTGATCACCGACCCGGCCAAGTTTCACGACATCGCGCGCAACCTGGTGGAAAACGCAGTCAACTACACGCCCGACGGCGGCGCGATCGACGTGCGGGCCGACGTCCTCGACGGCCGGTTTCAATTGACCGTTGCCGACACCGGTCACGGCATCGCGCCGGATGACCTCGGCCGCGTGTTCGAGCGCTTCTACCGCGTCGATAAGTCGCGCACCCGGCCAGGCGGCACCGGACTCGGTCTATCGATCGTGAAGCACCTCGTCCAGGTCCTCGAAGGTGATGTCACGGCGTCGAACCAGGATGACGGCGGGGCGTTGTTTACGGTCACGTTGCCCGTCAGAACGAAGGTTCCATAGGTTCCAGGGGTTCCAAAGGTTCCAGGGCGTCGTTCTGCCGCAGTTCCACGGTTCTCGCTTCGGGGCCACTGAACCTGGAACTGCAGCAGAACGACGCCTTGGAACCGTGGAACCTTTGGAACCCTTTGGAACCTGTGTATCTACATCTCGACTTGGACGCCCAGTTCCACGACCCGTTCAGTAGGCAGTCGGAAGTAGGCGGTGGCGCGGACGGCGTTGCGTGACATCAGCACGTAAAGTTTCTCGCGCCACTTCGCCATGCCTTCGCGGTCGGTGACGAGGATGGTCTGGCGGCCGAGGAAGTAGACGACGTCCTGGTAGTCGAATTTCATGTTCAGCGACTTGGCGGCGGCCAGCAGTGCGTGCGGCACATCGGGGTCTTCCATGAAGCCGTACTGGAGCTTGACGTTGTAGAGGCCGTTGCCGAGCAACTCAACGGCGAATCGTTCGCCCTCTTCGCAATACGGCTGCTGCACGGTGATGATGTTCAGCACGACGACGCGTTCGTGGAGCACCTTGTTGTACTGCAGGTTGTGCACCAGCGCCGGCGGAACACCGCTGATCTGGGCGGTCATGTAGACCGCAGTGCCGGGCACGCGCGCCGGTTTCCTCGCATCGATCATCGCGAAAAAGTCCTGCAGCGACACCGCGCGGGTGGCCAGCCGCTCGGCGACGATTTGCCGGCCGGTGCGCCACGTCGTCATCAGCGTGAACAGGAACACCGCGACGACCAGCGGCAACCAGCCGCCCTGCAGGACCTTGAGGAGGTTGGCGCCGAAAAACGCGAGGTCGATCGTCAGGAAGGTGCCCATCACCAGCACCGCGAGCGGTACCGGCCACCGCCATCGCTCCGTCATCACGACGTAGAGCAGCAGCACGGTGATGATCATGGTGAGCGTGACGGCGATGCCGTAGGCGGCGGCCATTGCGCCGGACGACTGAAAGCCGATCACGATCAGGACGGTCGCGACCATCAACGCCCAGTTGACGCGCGGCACATAGACCTGGCCCATCTCGCGAGCCGAGGTGTGCTGGACGTCGAGGCGCGGCGCGAGTCCGAGCTGCACCGCCTGTCGAGTAATTGAAAACGAACCGGAGATGAGCGCCTGCGACGCGATGATCGCCGCGGCCGTGGCGATGCCGACCAGCGGGTACAGCGCCCACGATGGCGCCAGCTCGAAGAACGGGTGCTCGGCCGCCGGATGGTCGAGCAGAAATGCGCCCTGCCCGAGGTAGTTCAAGAGCAGCGCCGGCAACACCAGTCCAAACCAGCCGAGACGGATCGGTCGGCGGCCGAAGTGTCCCATGTCGGCGTAGAGCGCTTCCCCGCCGGTCACGGCGAGAAAGACGGAGCCGAGCACGGCAAAGCCCATGAAACCGTTGTTGGAGAAGAACGCCACGGCATGCCGCGGATTGAAGGCGCCGAACACCTGCGGCGACTTCACGATCCACATCAGGCCAAGCCCGCCGATGACGACGAACCACACGATGACCACGGGTCCGAAAAACACGCCGACGCGATGCGTGCCGAAGCGCTGGATCGCGAACAGGCCGATCAGGATGACGACCGTGATCGGAACGACATATGCCGAGAGCACCGGCGTGGCAACTTCGAGGCCTTCGACGGCGCTGAGCACCGAGATGGCCGGCGTGATCATGCCGTCGCCGTAGAGCAGCGCCGTGCCGAAGATCCCCAGCAGGATGAGCGTGGTTCGGCCAACCGCCAGGCGCGATCCCGTCTTTTCCTTGGCGCCTCGCCCGGGAATCAGCGCGGTCAAGGCCAGGATGCCGCCCTCGCCCTGGTTGTCGGCTCGCAGTACCAATGCCACGTATTTCAGCGACACCACCAACAGCAAGGCGTAGATGATCAGCGACAGGACGCCGAGCACATTGTCGTGCGTGACCGGCACCGAGTGCGACCCGAAAAAGCACTCGCGAATCGAATAGAGCGGGCTGGTGCCGATGTCGCCAAACACCACTCCGAGCGCGGTGAGCGTGAGAGGAACCAGTCGGCTGGGATGATGCGAGCCAACTGAAGAGGCGGGCGTGTCTGACACTGTCTCCGTCGATTATGAGGGAACTGGCGAACGGCGGAGACTGGCGGGAAGGCGTACTTACGACTTTTTTACGACTTTCTTATGCCGTGAACCTCAATGCGCAGCTTGTCGAGACGCCGAAACAGGCGGCTTTTGCTGCAGGCGTCCATGAAGGCCAGCCCGGCGGGCGGCGCCAGGCACATCGCAGCGCCCACGGCGGCCTGCACTCGTGGAAAGTCGCCAATGAGTCCGCCGAGCACGATCACGAGCGCAAACCCGACGCATGCCCTGACGACCGGCGCGCGCGCCGCTCGCCGCCGCTGGAACAGCGCGAAGTCCGCGCCGAGCGACGGGTCGGCGGCCACCTTGATGGCCGGCCGGACGCGAACGAGCGTCAACATGAAATCAGCGTACGCGGCGGGTCGATAAGAAGGTCATAAAGAGTCCATAAAAAGGTGTGCGCACCGGCATTCGTTTCCCGGCCGGTGTCAAAATGAAGACGACCGTGCTGACGCAACCCAAGGGCCGTGACGGGCTCGTCCTGATCGCAGCCATCGCTGTCATCAGCACATCGGTCGTCGTGCTGCGCGCGATCCCCGGCGTCAATCCGACCACGGTCGTTCTCGCCTTGATGCTGATCGTGTTGTCGACGGCGACGCTGGCGTCGCTGTGGATCGCGATCTCGGTCTCCCTCGCGGGCACGCTCGCCCTCAACTTCTTCTTCCTGCCTCCCGTCGGCACCTTCACGATTGCCGATCCGCAGAACTGGGTTGCGCTGGCGGTGTTCCTGGCCGCGGCGGTCATTGCCAGCAACCTGTCGGCAGCGGCACAGGAGCGCGCGCGCGAAGCGATCGAGCGCCGCAACGAAGTGACACGGTTGTTCGACTTGACGCGCGACGTGTTGCTCACCAGCGAAAACGCGGGCGCGATCGACGCCCTGGCCAGCCACGTGGCGCGGCGCTTTGAGCTCGCCCGGGTCGCCATCTGCTTGCCCGCCGACAGCGGCTGGCGCATCCACCAGGGCGGTGGAGCCGTGGCCGTGGTCACGCCCGATCAGTTGAACGAGGCGCTGGCAAAGGCGCGCGGCGCGATCGAATTCGACGCCCACCGGCGCGCGTATGGCGGCCAGGTGTTCCTCGACGGCGGCGTCGTGCTGATTCCGCTGCGTCACGGCACCAGGGCCATCGGCCTGCTGGCGGCGGATTCGGCGCTCGACGCGGGAACGCTTGACGCCGTGGCCGGCGTGGTCGCGATCGCCATCGAGCGCGCCCAGTTTCTGGGCGAGCGCGAGGCGGCGGAAGTGCAGCGCCAGCGCGGCGAGCTGGCATCGACGCTCCTCGCCTCGATCAGTCACGACTTGAAGACGCCGCTGACGGCCATCCGCGTCGCCATCGAAAACCTGCGCGGCGAATTGCCCGTCGCCGAGCGCCGGGCGCAATCCGACGCCGCCGCCACCGAGATCGTACGCCTGACGAAGCTGTTCGAAGACCTGCTCGACATGGCGCGCATCGACGCCGCGGCACTCAACGTTCAGCGCGAATGGGTCACGCCCGCCGACATCGTCGACGCCGCGGTGGCACACGTGCGCCACTCGGTGGATGGACATGCGCTGAGCGTCGAGGCTGACAGCGATCGGGCCATCAACGTCGACGCGCGGCTCGCGTCGGTGGCGCTCTCGCACCTGCTCGAAAACGCCGCCCGCTATTCGCCGGCTGACCGCGACATCGTCGTCGAGGCGCACGCCGGCGATGACGGCTTCACCGCGACCGTGACGGACCACGGCCCGGGCCTGGACGCCGGCGAGCTCGATCATCTGTTCGAACGGTTCTACCGCGGCCGCCATGCCCAGCAAGTCGCGCCGGGCACGGGCATGGGCCTCGCCATCACGCGCGGGTTGCTCAAGGCGATGGGCGGCCGAGTCTGGGCCGAAAACGTCGCCGGCGCCGGCGCCCGCTTCTCGATTGCAGTGCCGGCCGCGAGCAAGCCGCTACGGATGGAGGCCTGACGTGCCGTCGCGCGTGTTGATCGTCGACGATGAACCGAACATCCTGGGCACGCTGGCACCGCTGCTGCGGGCGCGCGGCTATGACGTCTTCACCGCGATGAACGGCCGCACCGCGCTCGAGAGCGTCGATCGCGACAAGCCCGATCTGATCGTGCTCGACCTGGGGCTGCCCGATACCGATGGCGTCACGCTGTGCCGCGAGATTCGCGACTTCTTGAGCGTGCCGATTGTGGTGCTGTCGGCCAGGGGCGCCGAGGGCGACAAGGTGCGGGCGCTCGATGTCGGCGCCGACGACTACGTGACGAAGCCGTTTGGCGCCGAGGAGCTCCTGGCACGCATTCGCGCCGCGCTCCGCCGCTCCGACGCGCCTGCGCCGTTGTCGGAGCCGATCGTACGGGGCGGCCTCACCATCGACCGCGAGCGGTTCCGCGTGCTGCGCGACGGCGAAGAAGTGCGATTGACGCCAAAGGAATTCGAGCTGCTGACTTACCTGGCGCAGCATCCGGGTCGCGTGCTGACCCATCGCGCCATTCTCAAGGCCATCTGGGGGCCAAACGCCGTCGACCAACCGGAGCACCTCCGCGTGCTGGTCGGCGCGTTGCGCAAGAAGATCGAAAGCAACCCATCGTCGCCGAAATACATCCTCACTGAACCGTGGGTGGGCTATCGCTTCGCCGACGAATGATCAGGCCAGGCCGATGCTCACGAGCAGCACGTCGATGATCTTGATGCCGACAAACGGCAGCACCACGCCACCGACGCCGTAGACCAGCAGGTTGCGCCGCAGGATCGCCGCTGCCCCGAGCGGCCGGTAGGCCACGCCTTTCAGCGCCAGCGGAATCAACGCGATGATGATCAGCGCGTTGAAGATTACGGCCGACAGGATCGCCGATTCCGGCGTCGCCAGCCGCATGATGTTCAGGACGCGCAGTTGCGGAACGGCAAGAATGAACATAGCGGGGATGATCGCGAAGTACTTCGCGACATCGTTGGCGATCGAAAACGTCGTCAGCGCCCCGCGCGTCATCAGCAGCTGCTTGCCGATCGCCACGATTTCGATCAGCTTCGTCGGGTTGGAATCGAGATCAACCATGTTGCCGGCTTCTTTCGCCGCCATCGTGCCGGTGTTCATGGCGACGCCGACGTCGGCCTGGGCGAGCGCCGGCGCGTCATTGGTGCCGTCTCCCGTCATCGCCACCATCCGCCCGGCGGCCTGCTCGGTGCGGATCAGCGTCAGTTTGTCTTCCGGCGTCGCCTGCGCGACAAAGTCGTCGACGCCGGCCTCGGCGGCGATGGCCGCGGCCGTCAGCGGGTTGTCACCGGTGATCATCACGGTCTTGATGCCCATGGCGCGCAAGTGGGCGAACCGCTCGCGCATGCCGCCTTTGACGATGTCCTTGAGATAGATCACGCCGAGCGGCCGGCCATTCTCGGCAACCACGAGCGGCGTGCCGCCCTGACGCGCAATTGCATCGACGGCGGTCTTCAATTCGGGCGCAATGACGCCGCCCTGCTCACGCACGAGCTGCTCAATCGCGTCGAAGGAGCCCTTGCGAATGTGGCGGCCGTTGAAATCGACTCCCGACATTCGCGTCATCGCCGAGAACGGCACGAAGGTGGCCTCGTGGGAGGCAAAGGCGCGGCCGCGAATGCCATAGCGCTCCTTGGCGAGCACGACGATCGATCGTCCTTCAGGCGTCTCATCGGCCAGCGACGCCAGCTGCGCCGCATCGGCGAGCGCCGCCTCCGTGATGCCCGTCAGCGGCCGCAGTGCGGACGCCTGGCGGTTGCCGAGCGTGATGGTGCCGGTCTTGTCGAGCAGGAGCGTGTCCACATCGCCGGCGGCCTCGACCGAACGTCCCGACATCGCCAGGACGTTGTACTGCACCAGGCGGTCCATGCCGGCGATGCCGATTGACGAAATCAGCGCGCTGATGGTCGTCGGTATCAGGCAGACCAACAGCGAAATCAGCACCGGGATGGAAATCGATGTACCCGCATACCAGGCGAACGGTTGGAGCGTGGCCACCACGAGCAGGAAGACCAGCGTCAGCACGGCCAGCAGGATGTTCAGGGCGATTTCGTTCGGCGTCTTCTGGCGTTCGGCGCCCTCGACGAGCGCGATCATGCGATCGAGAAACGTTTCGCCGGGGTTCGACGTGATTCTCACCACGATCCAGTCCGACAACACCTTCGTGCCGCCCGTCACCGCGGAACGATCGCCACCGGACTCGCGGATGACCGGCGCCGACTCGCCCGTGATCGCCGATTCATCCACGCTCGCCACGCCCTCGACGATCTCGCCGTCACCAGGAATCAGTTGTCCCGCTTCGACGCGCACCATGTCGCCTGCGCGCAGCGCACCCGCCGGCACCGTTTCACTTTCGCCGCCGCGAATCCGGATGGCCGTCGCCTCCGCCTTGGCCTTGCGCAACGCGGCGGCTTGCGCCTTGCCGCGGCCCTCGGCCATCGCTTCGGCAAGATTGGCAAAAATCACCGTGAACCACAGCCAGAACACCACCTGCCCCGTGAACGCAGGGTGGCCCGTACCGCCGAACAGTTCTTGCACCAGCACCGCCGTTGTCAGCACGCTGCCGACTTCGACGATGAACATCACGGGATTGCGGATTTGCTGGCGCGGATCGAGTTTCGTCAGCGACGCGACGAGCGCCGGCCGCACGATCTCCGGGCTCCAGATCGAAATGCGACGCGCACGTTCAGTCATTGCTGCCACCCGTTGAGCGCTCGATCGAGCGCCAGGTTGAGTTCGAGCACGTTGACACGAGCGCGGCCGAAGATCCCGAACGCCGGCGGTTCGATGTGCGCCTCCATAATGGCGCGGACCTGGCCGGCATCAACGCCACGCGCGTTCGCAACGCGAGCGACTTGCAGAGCCGCTGCATTCGGTGGGATGTGCGGGTCCAGTCCGCCGCCGCTGGTCGTGACCATTTCACTCGGCACCTGGCTCGCCTCGACACCTTCGATGTGACGGATGGAAGCCAGCCGGTCCCGGACCGCCTTGAGGTGGTCGGGGTTAGATGGACCGTAGTTGGAGCCGCCGGTTGACGCGGCGTTGTAGTCAACCGCCGACGGTCGCGGGTGAAAATACCGCGGCGCGCTGAACGGCTGCGCAATCAGTCGCGAGCCGATCACGCTGCCGTCGGCGCGACGCAGCAGGCTGCCCTCCGCCTGCTCGGCAAAGGCGGCGCGGCCAATGCCCCACAGCGCCAGCGGATAGACACCGCCAAACAGCAGCATGGTCACAACGGAAAACGTCACGGCGAGTCTCAGTTCTTTGAGCATGGTGAGTTACTTCAGCGCGAGGTATTCGGCGACCGGCCCAAGCACGGCGACCGGCATGAACATCAACAGCCCCAGAATGACGATGACGGCCCACAGGGTGAAACCAAACGTGGCGCTGTCGGCGCGCAGTGAGCCTGCCGTTTCCGGCGCCGACGGCTTGCGCGCCAGCGCTCCGGCCAGTGCCACCGGCGCAATGATCGGGATGTAGCGCGACAGCAGCATCACGACGCCGGTCGAGATGTTCCAGAACGGCGTGTTGTCGCCAAGGCCCTCGAATCCCGAGCCGTTGTTCGCGGCCGACGACGTGAACTCGTAGAGCATCTCGCTGAAGCCGTGCGCTCCCGGATTCTTCAGCCACGCCAGTGCCGCGCCGGGATCGGCCGTCGTCATCCACGCGTAACACGCCACGGCGGTGCCGACCAGAATCGCAAGCGGATGCCACAACAGCGCGATGCTGGCGAGCTTCATCTCGCGGGCTTCGACCTTCTTGCCGAGAAACTCCGGCGTGCGGCCGATCATCATGCCGGCGATGAAGACGGCGACGACGATGAAGATCAGCATGTTGATGAAGCCGACGCCGACGCCGCCGAAGATGTTGTTGAGCCACATCCCCGCCAGCGGCATCAGGCCGCCGAGCGGCGTCAACGAATCGTGCATCGCGTTGACAGAGCCGTTCGACGTGGCCGTCGTCGTCACGGCCCACAACGCCGAGAGCCCGGTGCCGACGCGGACCTCCTTGCCCTCCATCGAGCCGGTGGACTGATCGACGCCGAGCGCGGCGATCGCCGGATTGCCGGCCGCCTCTTGCGTGACGGCGACGGTCACCATCGGCAGGTAGAGCGCCAACATCACCACGAACACGACCGCGGCAAGCCGGCGGCGGGCGGTGAAGTAGCCAAGCGTCCACACCATCGCCATCGGGATGATGGCGATCGACCACGTCTCGACGAGGTTCGACAGCGGCGTCGGGTTCTCATACGGATGCGCGGAGTTGGGTCCAAAATAGCCGCCGCCGTTGGTGCCGAGTTGCTTGATGGCGACCTCCGCGGCGACCACTCCGCGTGCAATCACCTGTTCACCGCCCTCCAGCGTCAGTGCTGTGGCGGCGCCATCGAAGGTCATGGGCGTCCCTTGCGACAACGCCGCTACGCCTACGACCAGCGACAACGGCAGCAGGATCCGCACGGCGGCCCGGGTCATGTCCACGTAGAAGTTGCCGAGCGTGTCGAGGCGGCTGCCGGCGAGCCCGCGCATCACTGCGATACAGGCCGCCATGCCCGTCGCGGCCGTCACAAACTGCAGGAACACGATCACGAACAGCTGCGAGAAATACGACAGCCCGGTCTCGCCGCTGTAATGCTGCAGGTTGGTGTTCGTGACGAAGCTCGAAACCGTGTTGAAGGCCAGCGTCGGCTCCATGCCGCCGATGTGGTCGGGGTTGAGCGGCAGCGCGTGCTGCAGCGTGACGATGGCAAACGCGGCGAACCACATCACCACGTTCGACACCAGCAGCGAGCGGCAGTAGCGTTGCCACGTCTGCGCCGCCGACGGATCGACACCGGTCAGCGACAGGACCAGCCGCTCGATCGGCGCCAGCATCGGATCGAGCCACGTCCGACCGCCGCTGAACACGAGGAACATGTAGCGGCCGATCGCGAAGCTGATCGCGATCGTGACGGCGATCGTCAAGAACACGGCGATAATTTCGGTGGCCATGATCAGAACTTCTCCGGCCGCAGCATCGCGTAGAGCAGGTAGACGAACGCGAGCACGGTCAGGCCAAGCGCGACAAGCGTCATGGCGTCACACCCGCTCGCAAAACGCGACGAAGCCGAACATCGCGGCAAACGCCACGCCGCCCAGCACCAGCATCCCCAGCAACAACATGACGTGCCCCTCTACTGCGACTGATCGAAGCGGACGATGAGGCCGACGATCAGCAGTTGCTGGGTCGGCGTGAGTTCGTCTTCGCGATCGGTGAAGAAGCCGCCGCCAGGACCGGTCGAGTGGTCGACGCGGTACTCGAGGCGGACGCTCGTGCCGACGGACCTGTACGGCTTCACGTATTCGAGCGTGGCGGTGAACGCCGTCACCGTCTGCTCCGCGAGCGTCCAGCGCCCGGTCGAATCCCACGCCATCTCGGGCCGGAGCGCGATGCGCCACGGACCGCCCGCTTTCCACTGCATTGGCAGCTGCGCCGCCATCCACCAGGCGCGAACGCCGATGTCGGCGACGTGCTCGGTGGCAAAGTGGTAATTGAGGGCGACCACGAAGCTATCGGACTTGCGCTCGACGATCGTGTCCGACAAGAACCGCCACAGTCCGAATGTGGTGTCGTCCTGGTGCGGTCCGGCGAGGACGGTTTCCTTGAACGTCAGCTCCGGCGTCGCGGCGTAAACGAGCTGCGCGCCGCTCGACGGCACCGCGTTGGCGTTGGCGAGATGCCAGTAGCCATTGACGACGTAGAAGGTGCCGATCAATTTGCTCGTCAAGGGATAGCTGGCATTGCCGCCGGTCATCAGGTACGGCGTGAAGTCGGCGCCCCACGGCCGGGTGTAGTTCAGGTTGTCGCGCGCATAGAGCGAGTCGTAGCCGATCAGGCTCGCAAAGATTCCACCCTGAAGCGTCAGGCCCTTGCCGACATCCGCCAGGTACGACACGTTGGCCGGTCCGAGGTGACGCAGCCAGTCAGCACCGGCGATGTTGGGCGCCGTCGCCGAGAAGCCGAAGATCTCGTCGTCTTTGCCCGCATGCACGGTGAGTTCGCCACCCAGGCGTGAACCAACGGCCGCCGGCTTTTTCGCATAGGCGGCGGCCATGTTGAGGTAGACGTCGTTGACGTGCCACGCCGTGCCGCGGCTGCGAAACTCCTTGTTATAGGGCTCGTTCGGAGCGAACAGGTACGCCGCATCGACGAACCCGCCAAACGTGACGCGGGGTGCGTCGGCCGGTTCTAGCGCTTGCGCGTGCGCGGTCCGCGCGCAGAACAGCATGGCGCCGAGGAACACCGCCACCAGGAGCCACCCGGCCATCAACCAGCGGCGGTTCGGCGCGTCGATGTCGGCCGCGGGGTGTTCCGCGGTCTCAGGCAAATCATCCGTGTCGGTCCGCACATCTTCCACGCTACGGGCCGGACGGGTAAGCAGAGCGGCAAAAACCCATAAAGAGTTGGTAAAGGGCTACGCGCGGCCGGAATCGGCGCGTTAGGATGCGGACATGGCAGCGTCGACGCGGCCCAACGGCGAGCAGGTCCTGGCCCGATGGCAGGCCGCGACGCGTGCGAAGCTGCGCATCTACATCGGCGCCGCGCCAGGCGTCGGTAAGACCTACGCGATGATCGAGGATGCGCATCGCCTGCGCGCCGAAGGCGTCGACGTGGTCATCGGGTTCATCGAGACGCACGGCCGAAGCGACACGGAGTCCGCCATCGGCGATCTCGAGCGCGTGCCGCGCCGGCGCGTGGAGCATCGCGGCGTCATGCTGGAAGAAATGGATGTCACCGCGATCCTCGCCCGCCGCCCCGCGCTGTGCATCGTCGACGAGCTCGCCCACACCAATGCCGCCGGCAGCAAGCACGACAAGCGCTACCAGGACGTCCTGGAACTGCTCGACGCGGGTATCGGCGTCATGACGGCCGTCAACATCCAGCACCTCGAGACACTGAACGACGCCGTCAGCCGCGTGACCGGCGTGGTCGTGCGCGAAACCGTGCCGGATATTTTCCTCGACCGCGCCGACGAGGTCGTGAATGTCGACGTCACGGTCGACGAGCTGCATAGCCGGCTCAGGCAGGGCAAGGTGTACAAGCCCGAGAAAGTCGAACAGGCGCTCGCGAATTTCTTCCGGGAGACGAATATTTCCACGCTGCGGGAACTGGCGCTGCGAGCCACAGCCGATGAGGTCGGCGACCGCGCGGCGTCGCGCCGCCAGCGCGAGGGCCTGGAACCGGCGCTGATCCCTGAACGTGTGATGGTGTGCTTGAGCTCGTCGACCGATGCCGCGCGCGTGCTGCGCGCCGGCGCACGCGTCGCGCGGCGGCTGGGCGCGCGCTGGTACGCCGTCTACGTTGAAACGCCGCGCGAAGCACCGGGCCGCATCCGCCCGCAGGATCGTGAGGCGCTGCAGCGCAACCTCACGCTCTCCGAAACGCTCGGCGCGACCGTCGTCAGGGTCAAAGCCGATCGCGCCGCCGACGGCTTGATCGCCTTCGCCAAGCGCGAAGGCATCACCCACGTCGTGTTTGGCCAGACGGCGCGATCGCGCTGGGAGATCGTGCTGAAGGGTTCGACGCTCAATCGATTTCTCGAAGAAGTCCGGGATGCCGCCGTCCAGGTCGTGCCGATGAACTGACGCGAACCCAGCCCTTCTACACGAGCGGTTACAGCGAATTGCATTGATTGCAACACCGTTGCTGTAAGACTCTTACGTGTCTTCAAACGGAGCGTTGCGTGCGTAAATCTTTCCATCCTTTTGTACTTCTTGCGATCACTAGCCTGTCAATCGTAGCCGGTACGTCGCAGATTCTGCAGCCCTCGTTTGCCTTAACAAACAGCGGCAGCATTACCGCGCTGAACGTTCCGCTGACCGAGAACTTCGACGCGCTCGCATCGACGGTCGGCACGGGCATTGCCTGGGCGGACAACAGCACGCTGCCCGGGGTCTACGCATCGCGGACAACATACAACGCCGCGACCGGCAGCTCGAACACCGGGGCGCTCTACAGCTTCGGCATCGCCGGCGCGGGCGCCGTCACCGACCGCGCACTCGGTTCGGTCGGCTCGAGCGGCACGGGCACCGTCTACTGGGGAGTCCGGCTGACCAACAACACCGGCACGACGATCACCTCGCTCCGGGTCAGCTACGCCGGCGAGCAGTGGCGCAACGGCGGCGCCACGGCGCCGAACGTATCGGTCGCGCAGACTGTTGATTTTCAATACCAGGTCGCGCCTCTGGGTACGATCACCGCCATCAACAGCCCAACCACCGGTTGGGTTGACGACAACCTGCTCGACTTCACCAGCCCGATATTCGGCACCACGGCGCCGGCGACGCTGGACGGCAACCTGGCCGCCAACCGGGTGGCGCTGGCGTCGACCATCAGCGTCAATATTCCAAACGGCCAGGAGGTCTGGCTGCGTTGGGTCGACTTCGACCACAGCGGTAACGATCACGGTCTTGCCATTGACGATCTGTCGATCGTCGCCGACGGTACTCCGATCGATCCGGCGCCAACCGTGACCTCGACGTCTCCCGCCGCCAACGCGGCTAATGTGCCGATCAACTCGAGCATGACGATCAACTTCAGCGAGAGCGTCAACGCGACCAGCAGCGCCTTCGCGCTCGTGTGCGGCACCCCGCAGCCGTTCACGCAGACCGGCAACCCGTCAACGTCGTTCACGCTGACGCCGACCGCGCCGCTGCCGAACGGCACGTCGTGCACCGTGACGGTGAGCGCAACGCAGGTCACGGACGACGACACCAACGATCCGGCCGACGCCATGGCCGGCGACTTCACCTTCTCGTTCACCACCGAAGCGCCGGCGGTTGACACGGCGCCGGCCGTCAGCAGCACGTCGCCGATCGACGGCGCGACAGCCGTGGCCAAGACGTCGAACATCTCGATCACGTTCAGCGAGCCGGTATCGGCGAACGCGCCCGCCTTCGCGCTGAATTGCGGCGGCTCGCAAACGTTCACCCTCAGCGGCCTGCCGGGCACCACGGCGACACTCAACCCGGATGCGGATCTGCCCTACGCCACGACGTGCACCGTGACCGCGTTTGCCAGCTTGATCTCGGATACCGACACCAACGATGGTCCGGATCATCCAGCGTCCGATTTCAGCTTCACCTTTACGACGAAGGATCCACCACCGCCGGTCGCGACACAGGTCGTGATCAATGAGATCGACGCCGACAATCCCGGCACCGACACCACCGAGTTTGTCGAGCTGTTCGACGGCGGCGCCGGCAACACGGCGCTGGACGGCCTGACCGTCGTCTTCTACAACGGCAACGGCGGCGTGGTCTACAACGCCTTCGATCTGGACAGCCGCACGACCAACGCGGACGGCTACTTCACGCTTGGCAACGTCGCAGTGCCGGGAGTCGACCTGGTGTTCGCGGGCAACGCACTGCAAAACGGCTCCGACGCCGTCGCGCTCTTTGCGGCGGATGCCACGGCGTTCCCGATCGGCGCGCCGCTCACCACGTCCAACCTGCTCGACGCCGTCGTCTACTCGAACAACGTCACCGTTGAAGCGGGCTTGCTGCCCCTGCTCAACGCCGGCCAGACGCAGGTCCTCGAGCCGGCCGGCACCGGTGTGGGCCAATCGATTCAGCGTTGCGACAACGGCACCGGAGGCCAGCGCAACACCGCCTCATTCGTGGCCCGCACCCCGACGCCGGATAGCGCGAACAACTGCCCGCCACCGGTACCGCCCACGAATGCGGCCGTCGTGATCAGCCAGCTGTATGGCGGCGGCGGCAACGCGGGCGCGTCGTATCAGAACGATTTCGTCGAGCTCTACAATCGCAGCAATGCGCCGGTTGACCTGACCGGTTGGTCGCTGCAGTACGCGTCGGCCACCGGAAACGGCTGGGACTTCACCAAGCAGCCGCTCGGCGGTACGATCGGAGCCGGTGAGTACTACCTCATCGCGCTGGCGTCGAACGGTGCCATCGGCAACCCGCTCCCACCGGCCAACATCAACGGGTCGATCAACCTGAGCGGCACCACCGGCAAGGTCGCACTCGTGAACTCCTTCATCGGGCTCACCGGCAACTGTCCGATTGGCGATCCGACCATCGTCGACTTCGTTGGTTACGGCAGTGCCGACTGCCACGAGGGCCCGGCGAACGCACCAGCGCCGAGCGTGACCAGCGCTGACTTCCGCCTGGGCCACGGCGCCACCGACACCGATCGCAACGACGCCGACTTCGTCGTTGACGTGCCGCTGCCGCGGCGAACCGCGCCGATCGTCGAGCTCGGCCCGCTGGTGCTTGCCACCGATCCGCGCAGCAACGGCGCCAATGCGCCACGCGACGCGACGATCCAAATCACGTTCACCGAACCGGTCGACGTCGATCCCGGGTGGTTCGACATTACCTGCGCCACGAGCGGCCAGCATGACGATGCGACGTTTGCCGGTGGTGGTCAGACGCACTACATCACGCCAAACGTCAACTTCGTCGCCGGCGAGCAGTGCACCGTGACGGTGTTCAAGGGCCTGATTCACGATCAGGACGCCGACGACGCCGGTCCGGACACCGACACGCTGCCAACGAACTTCACGTTCTCGTTCGTCGTGGCTACCGGCACCGCGCCGCCATATCCGGCGGATGTGCACCTGGCGATGGGCAATCCGACGAACGCAGTGGCCGATACCGGTCAACCGGACAACTTCCTGATGGAGAAAGCGGAGTTCGCGCTCTCATACAATCGCGACCTCGGGCGGCCGAACTGGGTCAGCTGGCATTTGTCGGACGAATGGATCGGAACGCTCGCCCGTGTCGACACGTTCCGGCCCGATCCCGCCGTTCCGCCGGATTGGTATCGCGTCCAGTCGTTCGACTTCTCGGGCACCGGTTTCGATCGCGGCCACATGACGCCGAACGCGGATCGCGACAAGGAAACGTCGATCCCGATCAACCAGGCGACGTTCCTGATGTCGAACATGGTCGCGCAGGCGCCTGACAACAACCAGGGACCGTGGGCGGAACTCGAAGGCTATCTCCGCACCTTGCTGCCGAGCGACGAGCTCTACATCGTGTCCGGACCGGAAGGTCAGGGCGGCACCGGCAGCAACGGCGGCGTCACCGAAACCGTGGCTGACGGGCACGTGTCGGTGCCCGCGAACACGTGGAAGGTCGCGCTGGTCCTGCCGAAAGCGGGTGGTGATGACATCTCGCGCGTGACCTGTTCGACACGGACCATCGCGGTGATCATGCCGAACACCCAGGGCATCCGGAATACGCCGTGGGAGAACTTCGTGACCAGTGTCGACGCCGTCGAACAGTTGACCGGCTACGATCTCTTCTCGAACCTGCCGGAGCCGATTCAACGGTGTGTCGAAGCCGGCATCAACGGCAACAACCCGCTGCTCGATACCGACGGTGATGGCGTCGACGACACGCTCGACAACTGCCCGGCGACGCCAAACGCGGATCAGGCCGACGCCGATCACGACGGCATCGGTGATGCGTGCGATGACATGGCGCCGCCGATGATCACCTGTGCCGCTGCCGACGGATCCTGGCACGGCGGCAATGTGTCGCTGTCCTGTATGGCGTCGGACACCGGCACGGGCCTGTCGAATCCGGCGGACGCGTCGTTCTTCCTGACCACCTCGGTCGGTGCCGGCGCTGAAAACGCCAATGCAAGCACGGACTCGAGAATCGTGTGCGACAACGCCGGCAATTGCGCGACGGCCGGCCCGATTGCCGGGAACAAGATCGATCGCAAAGCGCCGACGGCGCAGATCGCGTCGCCCGTCAACGGCGCCGTTTATCAGTTGAACAAGTTGGTGGCCGCATCGTTCAGCTGCGCCGACACCGGCGCCGGCCTCGGTAGCTGCACGGGCACGTCAGCCAACGGTGCGGCCATTAATACGCAGTCGACCGGCGGGAAGACCTTCGCCGTAACAGCGACGGACGCCGCCGGCAACGCCGCGAGCGTGTCGGTTGGCTACACGGTGGCCGCTAACATCATCAGCATCACCAACATTCCCGCGACCGTGTTTATCGGCGACACGTTCGTTCCAGTCTTTGGTTACGCCGGCGATGGTGCCACCTCGGTGACATCGTTGACGACCAAGCAGTGCACTGTTTCTGGGGGCGTCGTCTCCTTCCTCAAGAAGGGCACGTGCACGCTCGTGCCTCATGCCGCGGCCGGCACCAACTTCGATGCCGTGAATGGCGCGGCGCAGTCGTTTGACGTCGAGAAGGACAAGAAAAGTAAAGACACCTCGAAGGCGCACAAGCCGTTATGACTGAGGCAGTCGTCGGTTCCAACGGTTCCAAAGGTTCCAGGGTTCCAAAGCATCGTTCTACTGCAGTTCCAGGGTTCGAACCTATGGAACTGCGGCAGAACGATGCCTTGGAACGTTGGAAGACTTGGAACTATGGAACAGGCTCCTGTGGTTCCAAAGGTTCCAGAGGTTCCAGGGTTCCAAAGGCGTCGTTCTACTGCAGTTCAGGGTTCGAACCTTGGAACTGCGGCAGAACGATGCCTTGGAACCTTGGAACCCTGGAACTATGGAACTAGTTATTTGAGTCCCGCGAAGGCGAGCACGTAATACATGACGGCGGCGATCATTGCTGCCGCTGGAATCGTCAGCACCCAGGCCCAGACGATCTGGCCGGCGATGCCCCAGCGCACCGCCGATAAGCGGCGCGTCGAGCCGACGCCGATGATGGCGCCGGTGATGGTGTGCGTGGTGCTGACCGGCACGCCGAGGCTCGTCGCCGTGAAGAGCGAAATCGCGCCGGCGGTTTCGGCGGCGAATCCGCCGACTGGCTGCAGGCGCGTGATCTTCGAGCCCATGGTGTGGATGATGCGCCAGCCGCCCGACAGCGTTCCCAGCGAGATCGCCGAATAGGCCGCCATCTCCACCCAGAACGGAATTCTGAACTCGGTGAGGTAGCCCGCGGCGAATAGCGCGCCGGCGATGATGCCCATCGTCTTTTGCGCGTCGTTGGCGCCGTGACCGAGACTATAGAGGGCCGCCGATACCAGCTGCAGCTTGCGGAAGTAGCGGTCGACGCGTGATGGCGCAAACGGCCGCATGATCCAGAAGATCGCGACCATGAACACGAAGCCCAGCACGAACCCGATCAAGGGCGCCAGCACGATGAAGATGAGCGTCTTGGTCCAGCCTGCCCAGATGATGGCGACCTGGCCGGCCTTGGCGACGGCGGCACCGGCGTAGGCGCCAATCAATGCGTGCGACGAACTGGTTGGCAGTCCGTAGTACCACGTGATCAAGTCCCAGATGATGGCGCCGATCAAGCCGGCGAGGATCACGGACGAGGTGACGACCTTGATGTCGATCATCCCCGAGCCCATGGTCTTGGCGACCGCGGTGCCGAACAGGAAGGCGGCGGCGAAATTGAAGAACGCCGCCCAGATCACCGCCTGTCCGGGCGACAGGACGCGCGTCGACACGACGGTCGCGATCGAATTCGCGGCGTCGTGAAAACCGTTGATGTAGTCGAAAACGAGGGCCGTCAGGACGACGATGATGACGAGAGCGAGTACCACTGTCGCGCGCTACCCGTGCTTGACGACGACGCCTTCGAGAACGTTGGCGCAATCTTCACAACGGTCGGTCGCCTCTTCCAGTAGATCGAGGACTTCCTTCCACTTGATCACGGTGATGGCGTCGCGTTCTTCGTCGAACAGCCGCCGCAGCGCCTCGTCGTGCACATCGTCGGCGGCATTCTCGAGCCGGTTCACCTCGACGGCGAGCTGATGCACATCCTTCTTGCGCTCCAGCGCCTCGACGGCGACCTTCACCTGCATCGCCGACTGCCACGTCAGCGACGCGAGCTCGCGCGCGCCGTAGCGCAGCTGCGACATGCGGTAGCGCCGGGTCACCGCCGCGGCCGCGTCAATCGCATCCATCACATCGTCGAGCGACTTGGCCAGCCCGTGAATGTCCTCGCGATCGATCGGCGTCACGAACGTCCGGTTCAGCCGCTGAATGATGTTGTGCGTCAGCGCGTCGCATTCCGATTCGATCTGCTTGATCTGCAGCGCCGTGTCCCAGGCCGGCGGATCTGACGCCAGCATGCGCTCGAGGAGCGTGGCTCCCGACACGATGCGGTCGGCCAACTCGATGAAATCGGCAAAGAACTTCTCTTCGCGGGGGATCAGGCGGAAACGCACGCGGCAAGTATGTCACACACGATTGTTACAGCAGTGTTAACCCTCGAGAGGTGGCGCAAAAAAGCAAGGGCGGGGTGACAACTCCCCGCCCTCGAAAGCGCGTGATCAGAGGAACTTAGAAAGAGAACCGCAGCGCGAATTGCATCTGCCGCGGCGTGCCCAGGCCCACCGTGCGTCCGACCGTACTGGTCAGGCGCCCGAACGTGCCGGCCGCACCCGGGGTGTAGGCCTGGCCGGGTTGGACGCGATTGGCTTCGCTCAGCGCCGCGTTCGGAATCGCCTGCGGCAGCGTGCCGATCGGATTGGCGAAATTCACCGTGTCGAACACGTTGAACACTTCCATCCGGAACTCGAGATCGTTGCGGCCGGTCAGGTTGAAGTGCTTCGCGAAGAACATGTCGACCTGCTTGAAGCCGGGCCCGTGAATCGAGTTGCGCTCGAGGTTGCCGAAAGTGCCCGGCTGCGGTGTGGCAAAGGCTGCCGGGTTCAGGAACAGCAACCCGTCCTGTTTGATGAACGGGTCCACGCCGGGAATCAGGTCAGGGCGACGCACGTTGCGTGACGCGCCGCCGCCAGGCACGTTGATGATGGCGACGCGATCGACCGCCGGATTCGCGAAGATGGCGCCGGAGCCGTCGCGATAGACGACGTCGGGACGAACGATCTGCACCGGCACGGGAATGCCGCTGCGCGCGTTGGCGATGCCGCCGATGTCCCAGCCGCCCAGCACGGCCTGCGAGAAGCCGTTGGCCGACGTGCCGTACTTGCGGCCCTGGCCGTAGGGAATCGAGTACAGCACGCTGACGTTGAACGTGTGCCGCACGTCGAAGTTGTTGTAGCCGTTGTCGTAGTCAAACTCATCCAGCGTGGTCGCGTTGTTGGCGACGGTGCTGGCTTCGTTCGAGCCACCGGTGTTGCCGCGGCTGCGGCCCAGCGTGTATTGCAGGTTGGTCGACAGGCCTGCGACCGAGCGGCGGTTCAGCGAGAACATCAGCGATTGGTAATCGCTGTGGCCGCCCGAAGTCTTGACGTCCACTTCGGCGTAGGGATTCTGCACGCCGGTGATGTTGCCGGCGGCGTCGCGCTGCACGATCGAGAACTGCCGAATCACCAACGCGGCGTTGGCCGGATTCGGGTTGGTCACAACCGACGTGATCTCGTTGGTGATCGTCCGGAGGAAGAGGTCGCGGCCCTGGGCGCCGACATACGCGGCGGTGGCCGAGAAGTTGCCGCCCAGCTCCTGCTGGACCGACGCGGTGTACTGATACACGCGCTCGGGAATCGCGTAGCCCGGCGCGTAGGCGCGCGGCGCGTAGCTGCGGTTGTTCGGGTTGCTCGTGAAGTTCGAGACGAGCAGGTCCTGGTTGACGGGATACAGCAGCGACGGACCGGTGCTCAGCGTCGTGCTGACGCGGTCGCTTTCCATCGGCTGGATCTGGTCTTCACCCTGGCCCGGGCCGACGAAGATGCCGAAGCCGCCGCGCAGCACGGTCTTGCCGGCGGCATACGTCGCCGAGACGCGCGGCTGGAAGTTGTTCTTGCGCGACTCGTAGAACGGCGTCGTGTTCGGGTCGATCGTGCCGGTCTCGGTGTTGAACTTGACGATCAGGTTGTTGGCTTCCTTCATCGGCGTGTAGTAGTCGTAGCGGAGGCCGTAATTGAAGGTCAGGTTGGAGCTGGCGTGCCACTCGTCCTGCGCAAAGCCCACGTAGTACTGCTGCTGCAGGTGACGCGCGCCGGTGGCGCCGTTGTTGAACACGCTCGGCGCGCTGATGTCGCCAAGATACTGAATCGCCGACGGCTGGTTGGCCAAGAACGCGGTGATGTTCGGGAAGGTGTACGTCGTGCCGCCGAGCTGATCGGTGGTCATGCGAATCATGCGCACGTCGGCGCCGAACTTGAACAAGTGGTTGCCCGAGATGCGCGACATCGTGTCGGAAAACGCCAGCGACCAGGGGTCGTAGGGCTGGCCGCGGCCATTGGTCGCGCTGTTGGCGCGCACCAGACCGCCAGGCACGACGATGCCCGACGAGCTGCTCTGGCCGGCGATGCCGGTGTTGGCGATGCTGCCGCTCAGGTTGATGGCGATGTCGCTGAAGTTGATGCCGTTCACCGTCGGCGCCACACCGTTGATGCGCGTCGGCGGGCCGTTGTAGCCGATCTTGAAATCGTGCTGCAGCCCGGTCGCCTCGCCCTGGAGCGCGACAATGCCGTTGGTGGGTTTGCTGGTCACGTTCACCACGCGGCCGCTGACGCCTTCCGGACGATTCTGCTCGCCGTTGTCGTGGAAGAGGCGCCCGTAGGCGTGCCACTTGGCATTGATATTCAAGTCGACGCGGCCGCTGAAGGAGTTCTCGCGGACCTCTTCAAGCGCCTGCAGCTGGTAGATGTCGAAGTCGGCACTGGTGGACGCGCCCGCCAGCAATACCGCGCTCGGCGACACGAAACCGCCGCGCAGCTGCTGAATCGCCGGCACGGCCCGGTCCCACGCCGACGCGCTGGGCGCGCCCTCGACGAAGTTGACGCCGGCGTCGAGGCGATACCCCTCGTAGCTGCCGAAGAAGAACGCCTTGTTTGCCTTCAGCGGGCCGCCGATCGAGCCGCCGTACTGGTGCTGGTTCAGCGATGACTTCGGCAGCTCCTCGATGACGCTGCCGTCGTTGTTGCGCGTCGCGTCGAAGTAATTCGCCGCGTCGAATGCATCGTCACGGTAATACTCGAACACCGAGCCGCGGAAGGTGTTCGATCCGGACTTGGTGACGACGTTGACCTGGCCGCCGGTGCCGGTGCCGAACTCCGCCGGGTAGTTGTTCGACTCGACGCGGAACTCCTGCACGTTCTCGAGGCTGGCCTGCAGCTTGAACGGCGACGGAATCTGGCCGTTCAGGTTGCCGGGCGAGGCGTCGATAATCGCCGAGCCTTCCACGCCGTCGAAGCGAATCACGTTCTGCTGGTTCGCCTGGCCGCTGAATCGCACGTCATTCCATGTGCCCGTGCCGGCGTTCTGCGAGCCGGGCGCCTGCAGCATCAGCTGCGACATCTGGCGGCCGTTGACCGGCAGGTTCTCGATCTCCCGCTCGCTGACGTTGACGCCGATGCGAGCCGAGCTGATGTCCAGCGCGCCGGCCTGGCCGACCACTGTCACCGTCTCCTGCACGCCGGCGGCTTGCAGGTTCAGGTCGATCGCAAACTCCTGCGACGCCACCAGCTGCATGTTGGTGTACTCGAGCGGGGCGAAGTTTCCGGCCTTGACCGAGATTGTGTAAGTCGACGGCGAGAGACCCGTCGCAACGTAGCGGCCGCCCGCATCCGTGACCACGGTCTTGACGATCCCCGTCCGCTCGTTCTTGATCGTCACGGTCGCGCCCGCCACGACCGCACCAGACGGGTCCAGCACCGTTCCCGTAAACCGGCCGTCGCTTTGCGCCTGCAGCAACGCCGGCAACGACACCACCAACAGCGTGGCGGCCAGTGTTTTTCCCCACCTCAACATTTGCGTCATCCTCAATGGCTCCCTCAGGAAACTATCGAGGCCCGGTCTCTTTGCCATGACGGGACTGTTAACAGCTTGTTACGTACAGTCCTGCGGTTCGGCTAGGCCGCTTTTGGGGGCGATTTTGGCGATTTGTGCGATCATGAATGCGAAGAGGAGCCCTATGACTCGACTGTTTTCGGTAATGGCACTGGCCGTCGTCGTCGGCACCGCCGCCGTCTCGGCCCAGATGAAGCACGTGGACTTGAAGGATGCGAAAGGCACCTCGGTGGGAATGGCGATGATCTCGCCCGCCAAGGGTGGCGGTGTATCGATCGATCTCGATGTGCACGGCCTGCCGCCGGGCGAGCACGCGCTGCACTTCCACGCAGTGGCGAAGTGTGAAGGCCCCGACTTCACCAGCGCGACCGGTCATTTCAACCCGATGAACAAGAAGCACGGCACGCAGAACCCGGACGGCGCGCACGCCGGTGACATGAGCAATTTCACCGTCGACGCCAAGGGCAATGCCAAGACGACCATCGTCAACACCAATGTGACGATGGGCGCTGAGCCGAACTCGATCTATGCCAACGGCGGCACTGCCCTGATGATCCACGCCGCGGCTGACGACATGAAGTCCGACCCGGCCGGCAACGCCGGCGCCCGCATCGCCTGCGGCACCGTTACGAAGTAGTCACTCGAGGCGAGAGGCGGCGCCGTCGTCCAGGCACTGCCTCTCCTCGCCTTCCCCCGCCTCACAATCTGGCGTGGCGCGCGCCGCTCACTCGTCGCGAACCGCTCGGTGACGTTTTGGGCGTTGAATAGTGACGAACGACGCGAACACGAGCAGGCCAGACAGCAGCGCGAACACCAGTCCGTAGCCTCGTGACTCGGCGAGCGCCGCCGCCGACACGGGCCCCGCGGCCCGGGCCAGCTGCTGCGCGCGCGCAATGACACCGTTGGCAACGCCCGCATGCGGCGCGCCGTACTGCTGCAACACCCAGTACGGACGGGCCAGCGTCGTCAAACCTGCTCCGGCCGCGAAGATCACCACGCCGCCCACGAGCGCCGCGTGAGCGTGAACCATCAGCGCGGTCAAGCCGGCGACCTGCAGCGCGAAGCTGAACACAACCAGCCCGATCGGGCTCGGCGTGAATCGTGGACTGGTCATCAAGAGGCGTCCGGGCAGTTGCATCCAGCCAAACAGGCCGGCAACGGTCGCCGCGAGGGTCGGCGCGAACCCGCCTTCGATGAGCGCGGCCACGAGATTCGAGGCGATCGCTGAATTCACGACCGCCGAGATCGCGAACACGACAACCAGCCGATTCAATCCTCGAAGGTCAACCGACGCCTTTTCCTGGGGATGACCGGCGCGCAAGGCCTCGCGTATCGTGCGTGCGGACCAGTCGAGATCGCTGAACGCGATCCGGCCGACAACGATAGTGGCAAGTGCCATCAAGGCGCCAATTGACATCACGGCGCCGCGCCAGCCCCACCAGTTCACGAGCGCCGCGGTGCCGGGGATAAAGATCGAGCTCGCCAGGCCGCCCATCACCGTGACCGTGGCAATGGCGCGCATGCGATCGGCGGCGTCGCTGAAGGCGCGGCCGACGATCGCGAACACGGGTTCATAGAGGATAGCCGACATGCAGACGCCGAGGAGTGCCCACACCAGGTAGGTCGTCACGATGTGCGGCGCGGCGGCCCAGACGATCAGGAGCGCCGCGGCACTGAGTCCACCGGCCTGGATCACGGCCGGGCCCTGGCCGCGATCGGCGAGGCGGCCGATCGCCGGGGCCGTGATCGCCGAGACGAGCAAGCCGAGCGAAAACGCACCGGCGACCAGCCAACGCGGTTCGGCGAAGTTCTGCGCGAGGGGCACCAGCAGCACGCTGTACATGAAATACAGCACGCCCCAGTTCACCAGCTGCCCGCACCCGATCGCCCAAATGGCCCGCCGATGAAGAATCAGCGATCCAGCGTCAGCTGGAGGAACACGAGGTCCAGCCATCGGCCAAATTTGTACCCTACTTCCCTGAAGCGCGCGACCTCTCCGTACAGCCGCACGTTTGTCGAGCGTGGACGGCGTGTCGCTCGAAATCGTCGCGGACGTGGCGATGATGTCGTGGTGAGTCGCCAGCAGGCACGTCATGCCGGATTCGACCGCGTCGCAAACGCGGATCACGCGCACCCGCAGCCGGCGTCGCCGGCGGCCTTGGCGTCGGCGTCTTTCACGCAGCATGCGTCCACGCCGCGCGGCGCCGGTCCACCGCAGCAATCGCCGACCGTGAGAGCCTTCTTCAACACCAGCGGCACCGGTGGTGCCACCACTGCCGGGTCGCAACAGCCGCCGGCAATGTCCGTGCTGCACACGCCGGTTTCCGGCAGCACCAGCTCGACGCGTTCGGCGGCCGCGACGTCGCCGGCAAGCATTGCGACGACCGAGCGTACTTGCTCATAGCCAGTGGCCAGCAGAAATGTCGGCGCGCGGCCGTAACTCTTCATGCCGGCAATGTAGAAATCTTTTTCCGGGTGTGCGAGCTCCCGCGCCCCATGCGGGCGCACGGTGCCGCAGCTATGTTCGTTTGGGTCGATCAGCGGCGCGAGGGCGAGCGGGCTTTCGAGCCATGGATCGAGGCCAAGCCTGATCTCGGACAACATCTGCAGGTCTGGCCGAAAGCCGGTACAGACGATCACTTGATCGGCGTCGATCGCCGCCGATCCGTCCGGCGTCTCGCCAATCACGCGCACGCCGTTGATGACGGACTCGAAAGCTCGAATGCGGAACGGCGTGACGAGACGGATGCGTCCTGACTCAACGGCACGGCGCGCGCGTTGGCCCAGCTCACCGCGGGCCTCCAGTTGATCGCCGGCGCCACCGCCCCACACGCCATCGAGCAACGCCTTGCGCATCACCCACGTGATGGATGTGTTCGGCTCCCCATCGGCGAGCGCCAGCAGATCGAGAATGACATTGAAGGCCGAGTGCCCGCTGCCGACCACGATCACTCGAGCGCGCGCGTAGCGGGCGCGATCCACACCGGCAACGTCGGGGATGCCGTAGGCGATCGACGACAGGCCATGCTCGCCAGTGGCAAGCACGCCGCCCGAGCCCGCGGGACTCGGCTGGCGCCACGTTCCGCTCGCGTCGATCACCGCGTGCGCGTCGATCGACGTTCCGTCGGCGAGCCGGAGCTCGAAGGGTTGCGAGTCGCGACCCTTGGTGCGGACCTTGTCGAAATCCTTGCGGCCAACCGAGGCGACCCTTGCGCCGTAGCGCAAGTGAGGCGCGATGGCCGCGTGCCTCGCCAACGGACCGAGATACTGGTCAACCAACTCGCCGCCGGTGGGAGGCACATCGCCTGAAGGCCGCCGCCATCCATCAGACTCGAGGAGCGCCGCCGCGCGCGGATCGATCATGTAGCGCCACGGCGAGAACGTCCGCACATGCGCCCACTCGCGAATAGCCGCCCCCGGCTCGCTGCCCGACTCGAGCACGATGAACGGCTCGCCATACGCGTGAAGATGCGCCGCCGCAGCCAGACCCACCGGCCCCGCGCCAATCACCGCCGTCGGCAAACCGTTCATCGCACACTCCTGTCGGCCTGTTGGCCTGTTGGCCTGTCGGCCCGTTGGCCTGTCGGCCCGTTGGCCTGTCGGCCCGTTGGCCTGTTGGCCCGATGGCCTGATGGCCTGATGGCCTGATATTCGCTTTAGCGAATATCGATAGCCATGCTATATTCGCCTCAGCGAATATGTCAACCTCCTGCTGCGCACCGAAGCCGGTCCCCCACCTGAAGGACCTCGACGCGCTGACGGCGGTCTATGCCGCGCTCGCCGATCCCACGCGCCTGCGCATCCTGTCGTTGCTGAGCGACGACGAGATCTGCGTGTGCCACATCCACGCCAGCCTCGACGTGCCGCAGCCGACCGCATCGCGGCATCTCGCCTACTTGCGCAGGTCAGGACTGGTCGAGGCCCGCCGCGACGGCAGCTGGATGCACTATCGCCTGGCCAGGATCGACAATCCGGTGGTTGCGGCGGTGCTGAAGTCGGCACTGCACGCGTTGACCCACACCACCATCGCCGGCAAGGACGAACGGCGCCTGCACGCTACGCTGAAGGCATCGTGACGACCGTCCTGTTCGCGTGCGTGCACAACGCCGGCCGTTCGCAGATCGCCGCGGCGCTCTTCAACCGCTATGCCGATCCCGCTCGCGCGCGCGCCATCTCGGCCGGTACGCAGCCGGCGGCCCGCGTCCATCCGGAAGTGGTCGAGACGATGGCTGCCCGTGGGATCGATGTGTCGGGACAGCAACCGCGGAAGCTGACGACGGAACTGGCGGCGGGCGCGCAGTGGCTGATCACGATGGGTTGCGGCGATGAATGCCCCGTCGTGCCCGGCCTGCGCCGCGATGATTGGCCGATTGCCGACCCCAAGGGCCAGCCGGCCGAGGCGGTGAACCGGATCGTTGACGACATCGACAGCCGCGTCAGACGGCTGCTGACATCCCTGGCGTAAGTCTTCACGGCGTTGTTACCGCGCCGGATGACATTGCCCGGTTGATAACGCTCATCGCTGCCCCACTAACGCTGGCTCTTCTCGCCAAGTTGACCAGGGTGAACCCGGCCGACGGACGCGCTGACTCGACCGATGGGTTGAACGTCACGTCCCGGCCCCTGCCCGGTTTTCCCGGCGGCATGCGGATCATGATGAACAGCAGTTCGCGCAATTTTCTCGTTTACGACTGGAACGACGTTGTAAAGCGGATCGTCACGCCCCCGTCGCGTTGAGCTTCTAGGCTGCGGCCATGGCGTTCCACAAACACGGCTTCTTCAGCTTCAGCGTCGCCGTCCAACGCATGTGCGTCGTCGGCGGACATAACTTCGTGGCCGACATCACGGCCCTTCGGTTTCACGGGCCGAGCGGCGCCGCACTAGTGCTCGAGGTGCCGGCTATTCCGGAGCAATATGGCCGCACCGCCCAGGAAGCCGAGGGCCGCGCGGTGCGATTCATGTCCGACTGGCTGAATGAGCACCGATCAACGCCGGTCGAGGCTGCTCCCTCGGCCGGTCCGGCGTAGCTCGCGGCGCGGTTCGGCGGGGTCGATCGGAAACAGGCGCTCAAACGCGAGAAAGAAAAAATCCCTGCTCCTGACGGCCGGGTCAGCAGCAGGGCAACCGGACGGTTGAGAATGCCGGGGTCAGACGACACGCTCAAAGGCGATTGCCACTCTATCGTTCGGCGTCGACGGTACCTTGACGGCGGAATAACATCGGTGTGGCACCAAGCGCGATCGCGATGGCCGCCACCACCGGCCAGTAAATGGCCCGACGCCAGGTGATGATCGGATACGGCTCTGCGCTGCTGACAAACGGCGCATCGGCACCTGCCAGGGCCGCGGCGACGTTGCGCCGCTGTTCGAGCGGCCAGCGGCTCGGCGACGGCGACGCGTAGGTCGGCGTATCGAGTACCGGCGCGAAGAACCGCTCGAGAATCAGGTTTTCGTGCCAGGCCTCGAATGGGTCGGCGGCGTTGCGTCGACGCAGGTGCCAGGTCCCTTCATCCAGATATTGATCCTCACGCGACAGCCGCCGCAATCGCAACGGCGGGTCGGCGTCCCAGCGCTGCGCGCGATCCTTCTGCAGCGCGAGCAACCCCTCGCCGGTGTAGTGCGAGTGGAAGTGGCCAATCCCTTCGGCCGTCACGTCGTAGCCCAGGTGGACCTGGCTCACAAACGCCGCGAACACCAGCCAGACCACGGCCGCCGTGATGCCGATCCGCGACCACGACCGCCGCGACAACGCCCACGAGAACGCCGGCGGAGGCAGCAGCGCGACGGCGAACATCAATCCGCACGCAATCGACGCGAGGTTGAGGAACACGTCGTGCGCTTCGCCGACGCGAACGGGAATGAACCATTGCAGCCACTCGTCGAACGTGCCGACCATGAACGACACGAGCAGCGGCAGGACGATCATGGACGCGTCGGCGGTGCGGCTGACGCGGTACCACAACAGCGCCACCACGCCGTACTCGACAAAGTGCACGCGCTCGACGGCGTTCACTTCCGGATACGGCGTCCCGTTGAGCCACATGTAGGCGGCGCCGAAGACGACCGCGACGGCGAGCAGCGCGAGCCGCTGGAGGCGGCGATAGCGGATGCGGACGAGGGCGTAGGCAATCGCCAACCCGATCGCGACGAAGACAGCGGCGCCGAACAACCACACGTAGTGTCGAGTGGTCAACGATCGGCGCAGGAACGACTGGAACTGCCCCATGAAGGGCGACATCAGCACGATGACGGCCGACACCGTGCTCGCGATGATGAAATTCATCGGCGAATCTCATCATAAAGGTAAAATCGCCGCCGCATGTCTCGTACTCGCGGCCTCGCCGCGCTCGTCCTTCTCTATCTCGTCCTCGCCTACGTCATTCCGCCGCCTGCCACCGTGACGCCGCAAGGCTGGCGGCAGACGGCGATCTTCATCTGCGTCATCGCCGGCATGGTGTTCGATCCGCTGCCGGCCTCCGCGCTGGTGCTGATGGGACTGACCGCCATGGCCGCCAACGGCACGCCGATGCGCGAGGTCCTCGGCGGCTTTGCCGAACCGTCCGTGTGGCTCGTGATCGTGGCGATGCTCATCGCCAAGATGATGCTCGACTGCGGTCTGGCCAGGCGCATCGCGCTGCTGTTCGTGCGCGCGGTCGGGACGACGTCGCTCGGCATCGCCTACGCGCTGCAGATGACCGACGTCACGCTGGCCTCCGGGGTGCCATCGATTACCGCGCGCAGCGCCGGCATGGTGCTGCCGGTTGGCCGGAGCATTGCCGAGTTCTTCCAGTCGAAACCGGACGGGACTCGCCACCGGCTTGGCGCCTTTCTCATCGCCGCGATGTACCAAGGGTCGGCAGTGGCCTGCGCCATGTTCATCACCGGCCAGGCCAGCAACCTGCTCGGCGCCAATCTGGCGCTGAAGCTCGCCAATGTGCAAGTCACCGCTCCCAGCTGGTTCATGGCCGCCATCGTCCCCGGCCTGCTATCGTGCCTGGTCGTGCCGTGGATCACTTACCGCACGCTGAAACCCGAGATCACGCACACCCCGGAGGCGCCGGACTTCGCGCGCGCCGAACTGCGCAACATGGGACCGTTGAGCCGCAGCGAATGGATCACGCTGGCGGTATTCGCGGGCGTCGGTGTCACCTGGCTGACCACTGTCTGGCACGGCCTCGACGTCACGATGGTGGCCCTGATCGGGCTGGCGGTGCTGCTCGTCACCGGCACCATGACGTGGCAGACCGCGGCCAGCGAACGGTCCGCCTGGGACGTGTTCGTGTGGTACGGCGGCATGCTGCGCATGGGCGAGCTGCTGAACAACACCGGTTCCACGCGCGTGCTCGCCGAGCATGTGGCGGCGTTATTCACCGGCATCCCGTGGGTGGTCGTGCTGATCGGGATCCTGATCATCTTCTTCTACTCGCACTATTTCTTCGCAAGCATCACCGCCCACATGCTGGCGATGTTCCCGCCGTTCATTGCCGTGCTGATCGGCATCGGCGTGCCGGTGAAGCTGGCGGTCTATTCGCTGATGTGCCTGGCCAACCTCACCGCGGGACTCACCCACTACGGCACCACCACCGGACCGATCCTGTTCGGCACGGGCTATGTCACGCGCGCCGAATGGTGGAAGGTCGGCTTCTACGTCTCGGTCGCCAACATGCTGATCTGGCTGACCGCTGGATTTGCGTGGTGGAAGTTTCTGGGCTTCTGGTGAGGCACGTACTAACGACAGAGACGCCAGACACGAACGTTAGCCACGGAGATGAGATGAAGCGGCTGGCTGCTACCTGGCGTGGTAGCTTGCGCTCCACAAAGCGAGGTATGCGCCCTGCGGAAACAGGGCCCTCAAAAAGGAGCAGCCAGCCATGGTCTATGGTGCCATCGATCTTCATATGCGTGCGAGCCAGATTCGGATCATCGATCACGTCGGCGTGGTGCAGCGCGATCAGCGCGTGCCGACGTCGCGGGCGCAATTGACACAGGCCTTTGCGGACCACGGCCCGATGCGCATCCTGCTGGAGACGGGGACCGAGAGCGAGTGGGTGGCGCAGGCGCTCGAGGCCGCGGGCCACGAGGTCGTCGTCGCCGACCCGAATTACGCGCCGATGTACGGCGAGCTGACGCGGAAGGTGAAGACGGATCGGCGCGATGTGACCGCGCTGGCGGAGGCCAATCGGCGCGGGTGGTATCGCGCGGCCCATCGCACCTCGGCGGCGCAGCGCGAGACCAAACAGATCCTGCGCAGCCGGCGCCTGTTGGTCCAGATGCGGACCGCGGCCGTGAGCCTCGTGCGCGCCTTGCTGCGCCAGGACGGCTATCGCCTGCCGAGCGGCAGCTGCGAGACCGTGCCGCAGCGCGTCGAGCGCTTGGCCGTCGGCGGCGAGTTGCGCGGGACCCTGGCGCCGTTGTGTCGGCAGATCGCGACGCTGACGACCGAGTTGCGCGCGCTGGATGGCCGCCTGCAGACACGCGTCGCCGATGATCGGGTCGTGGCCCGGCTGCAGAGCGTCCCCGGCGTCGGCGTCATCGTCGCCACCACGTATCGCGCCTTCATCGACCGCCACGAGCGGTTCGGCCACGCGGGCCAAGTCAGTGCCGCGATCGGACTGGTGCCGCGCGAGGACAGCTCCGCGGAGCGTCGCCATCGCGGCCACATTACGAAAGCCGGCCCGCGGGAACTGCGAAGTTTGCTGATTCAAGCGGCCTGGGTGTGTTGGCGCACACCGCGATCGGCGGCGTTGCGGGCGTGGGTGGATCGCCTCGCCGCCCGGCGCGGCAAACGCATTGCCGTGGTGGCCTTGGCGCGACGGCTCAGCCGCATCTTGTTTGCGATCTGGCGTGACGGCAGTACGTTCGAGGCCGGGACATTGGCGACGGCATAACCCGCCGCCGCGCGACTGGCGAAGCCACGAGCCGGCGGGCGAGCGCGTTCGGTGTGCTGATCCGTATGGATCGTCACGGAGATTGCGCCGCCTGCCGATGCGAATGACAGGATGCGCGGTGAGTCATCACTCACCAAGAAACGCGAATAGAAGGCCGCCCGGCTTCGGCCATTGGCGCGCCATCGCATCGTGGCTTGGACAACGACAGACGAGTGGAGCTTGACTATCGACAGCCGCTTCATAGAAGGACACGGAGGACACGGAGAACCTTTTTTCTAAACGCCAGTGCTGCTTAGCGGCTTGGTCTCTAGAAGAAAGGTCTCCGTGTCCTCCGTGTCTCCGTGGCTAACGTCCTTAGAACTTAGAAACTGGCTTTCAGCGCAAGCGGAATGACGCGCGGGTCGTTGGTTGCGGTGATCGTGCCGAGCGACGCGGTTACGCCTGTTGAGCGTCGACGGTCCGGCGAATCGCGTCAGCCGTGCGAGTGCTGACGTTCAAGAACGTCACGGCGGTGCCGCCGGGTCGAGGGCTGAAGGAAACTGCCACCACTTCGATGATTCCCGCGGCACCCAAATCGATCTGCAGCGTCGCTGCATCCGAGGCGTCCGGCGCGACGCTGCGGGGCGGACCGCCTTGCGGGTGTTGAGGGTCGACGAAGACCAGGCACCCGCCGACGCTCAGGTCGATGACCCGTATCCGGGTGCGCTCGGTGCCGAGCCACCAGCCGTTGAATGGACCGGGCGCCCGCAAAGAACGCCTGCGTTCCATGGGTGTGGGGCCTGACGGATCCATCGTACCCGTTGTTTTCGGACCTTTGTCGTCGCGCGATAGCTCAGCCGCAGACGCGGACCAAAAATCGCGTAACGCAGAATTAACGCGACCGTCACGGGCCGGAAATCTGTCGCCGCTACCGTGAAGTCGGGCCAACTTACTGGCCCCGTTAGGAAAACGATGCAAGTGAACCCTATGCCGTCGCCCCTGCGTGGTGCGCATGCCCAGCGTGGACCCGACAAGATGCGGGTACTGGTGGTCGAAGACGAAAGCGACATCGCCGGCCTTGTCAAGCACACGCTCGAGCGCAGCGGCGATGCCGTCGTCGAAATTGCCGCTAGCGGTGATCAGGCGCTCAAGATGGCCAGCGAGCAGCAACTCGATCTGATCATCCTTGATCTCAACCTGCCGGTCCTCGGCGGCCTCGAAGTCTGTCGATTGCTTCGTACCCGCCCGGCGACCGCCAAGACACCGATCATCATGCTGACCGCCCGGACGACGGAGAGCGACCGCGTGGTGGGCCTCGACGCCGGCGCCGATGATTACGTCACCAAGCCGTTCAGCCCGCGTGAGCTCGCGGCGCGCGTGCGCGCCGTGATGCGTCGCGGCAAGCCGGAGGAAGCCGGCCCGCCGCCGGTGTATCGAGGCGAGCACCTGGTCGCCGATTTTGATGCGGTGTCGATCAACGTCGACGGAGAGCCGGTCCGGCTGACGCGGCGCGAATTCGAGCTGCTCAAGTACCTGGTCGAGAATCGCAACCGCGTCCTGTCTCGCGATCGGCTGTTGGAGCGTGTCTGGGGATACGACCGCTTGATCGAAACCCGGTCGGTGGACGTGCACGTCGGCCGGTTGCGCGGCAAGCTCGGCGCCGCCGGCAAGCAGATCGAGACGGTGGTCGGCCTCGGCTACCGTTTCATCGAAACAGAAAAAGCCGCCAACTAACGGCGGCCGGTCCGGAGTCTAGCTCGGGACTTCGGACCAGCCCTTCCGCTGCAGCTTGTCGAGCTCGACCGCGATCGAACGGCGCGCCCGTTCGACGCGATGCCAGTCCTGCAAGTTGATCCTGCGCACCACTTCGCTATCGCGCTCTTCGACGACTTCCCATCCGGCGTCGGTCGAGTGAATCGAAAACCGGCGCGTCTCCTGTTGGCGGCGCAGGCGCTTATCCAGTGAAAACATGAGAAGGGTATCTTCCAACACCGGTCGCGTCACAAACGTAAATTCTTGGTAACGGATCTTCGGGCGAACGCAACAACTCGCACAGATTCAGTGGTTTACGCGAACCGCGAGTGCGTGACGGCGGGTCTGCAATCGAATCGTCGTGGCACCTTCGCGCGGCTCGCCGTCGACGTGAAAGCGGATGGGGTGCGAGCTCGACATCGACATCTCGGCGGCGCTTCGCATCACGATGCCTGGACCCTCAGTCAGCGTGCCGCGAAAAAATGCCGGTATCCGCTGCAAGATCCTGAACGCGGATTGCGGTTCGACGATGACGATCTCGATGGTGCCGTCATCGAGCTGCGCCTTCGGCGCAATCTGCGCGCCGTTACCGTACTGTCGCGAGTTGGCCAACGCGATGAACAGCGCGCGATGATCGACGATGTCGGGCATGTGGGAGCGGCCGTTGACGTCCAGCGCGTCATGGATGGAGTAGCGGCCAGGCTCGTAGCTGCCTAACTCTCCCATCGTCGCCAGCAGATACCCAAGCAGTCCTCGACGTGCGCCCGGCACGGCCTGCCGGCCGGCAATGCGCGCGTCAAAGCCGACGCCGGCGACATTGACGAACAGCGAGCCATCCAGCATGCCGGCATCGATACGGCGCGTCGCGCCCGCGGCCGCAAGATCAAACGCGGCGGCAGCATTGAGCGGAATCGACAGATCGCGGGCAAGGCCATTGCCCGATCCGCCGGGGATGATCGCCAGCGGGATGTTCGTGCCGGCCAGTATGGATGCCGCGCCGTTGACGGTCCCATCACCGCCCCAGGCGACGACGAGATCGAAGTGCCGCGCGACGGCCTCACGGGTGAATGCGGCGGCATCGTGGGGTCCGGTGGTGACGCGAACCTCGGTTTCGTACTGATGGGCCGACAAACTGCGATGCGCAAGGTCGGTACAGGACCCGATCGAGCGCCGGCGTCCCGGCCCCGCGATCGGGTTGATCACGACCAGCGCCTTCATCAGGGCGCGAGCGCTTTGAGGGCTTTGGGCGTCAGCATCCAGCGCAGCGTGCCCGGCCCATTGGGAGTCGCACCGTCGACTTCGATCAGGCAGACGGCGCCCTTCTTGAACTCGACGTTGCCGCGCGCACCAAGGAGACGCGCTGCCAGCTCGCCGAGGTCGGGCTCGTGACCGACGAGTGCGAGACGGCGGTAGCGCTTGGCGTGGGTCTTGATGGCTTCCGCGATCGCCTGCGGACGTCCGCCCGGCGCCAGCGCTTCGACTTCGGCGATGGCCGGCTTGGGCTTCAGTCCCGCGGCGAGCACCTGCGCCGTTTCCCGCGCGCGCACGAGCGGGCTGCTGAGCACGAAGTCCACGACGACGTCCATGGCGATGAGCCCTGGCACCGACGCGGCGAATTTCTTGGTGCCGGCGGGCGTCAGCGGCCGGAGGCGATCGTCAGGGTATTTGGGACCGCGTTCAGCGGCGATGGCGTGACGGACGAGATACAGCTCGATGGTTGCGGCCATAGGGGATGGATGTCCGGTCAGGCAGCGGTCTGCGATTGGCCGGCGTCGGCAACGACCGCATCGCACACCTTGATCAGGGCGTCGCGGCCGTGCATGTATTCGGCGTGACCTTCGCGGCACTCGGCTTCGAGCGCGCGAATCAGCCGGTTCAGTTCGCCCATCGCGCGGCGGTTTTGCGCCGGCAGCGAGGCCTGCACCTCCCGCGTGCGTTCGATCAGCACTTCAAGGTCGTGAATACGACCGAGCAGGTCCTGCTGGTTTTTCAGTTTGGTCAGGCGCGCGGTCGAGCGCGAGTGCAAGAGCTCGCGCTGAATCTCGAGCGCATAGCGGAGCTTCTTGGCTTCGATCCGGACACGGTGCAGGCGATCGGCCAGGTAGATGCCGCCGGCGCGATCGATGGCGGCCCGCAACTTCTGCGCGCGTGACACCGCCTGCGCGTCGGCCTCGGCGATCGCCGTGCGCGTGGCGTCCCGGCGTACCGTCGGCGCGGCGACCTTGACGAGCTTCTTGCGCAGTTTCTCGAGGCGGGACGGGGTCAGTTCGGAAAGCATGGCGCGACGACGCTTTTGGCGCTCTTCGCTCACGGCCGCTCGGACGCGGGCGATGGCGCGCTTGGGCGCCGCGCCCTTTTCATCAAGCTCAGTCAGTAACGACAAGGTCACGTCCAGCTCGCGGACCGGACCGAGCGCACGCGTGATGCGGCGCACGCGTTTGCCGGCGCGATCGACGGCGTCTTCGCTGGCTCGCGCGCCCAGCACGGGCAGCGCTTCGCGCAACCGGCGGGAGGCAACCCGGGCCTGGTGCACGGAGTCTTCGTCACCGGCTTGCGCCGCAGGCATCGCCCTCAGCATCGAGACCAGCCGTTGCCTGAGCAGCGCCACCGAGAGAGCCGAATGCTCCATGCTAGGATGAGTTTATCGGATCGCCTTCGCGAAAACGCAAGTATCGGCCATGCCGCTCATTGACGCCCTTGCGGTCGTTCCCTAGCCACGACCGTCCGTTCACGATCGACGTGATCGTCCGTTAGATATCCGTGCGCCTCGCCGCCATCGACATCGGCACCAACTCGGTTCACATGATCGTGGTTCGCGTTCGGCCGGACTTCTCGTTCGAAGTCGTCGATCGCGAGAAGGAAATGGTCCGGCTGGGCGCCGGCGGCCTCGACGGCAAGAAACTGACGCCCGAGGCGATGACCGCGGCGCTGCAGGCGCTGTCAAAGTTCGCGCGGCTCGCCGAATCCCACCAGGTCGATGAAGTGCTCGCCGTGGCCACCAGCGCCACCCGCGAGGCCGAAAACGGCGGCGCGTTTCTCAAGGCCATCGAGCGCAAGACCGGTATCCGCGCCCGCATCATCACCGGCACGGAAGAGGCGCGGTTGATTCACCTGGCCGCCGTTTACGGCGTCGACACCCCGAAGCCGGCCGTCGTCATCGACATCGGCGGCGGCAGCGTCGAGATCACGCGCGGCAGCGAGCGCGAGGTCGAGTTTGCGCGCAGCTTCAAGATCGGTGTCATCCGCCTGACCGAGCGCTTCGTCGACTCGGATCCGATTTCCAATCGCGACGAGCGCAAGATGGTGAAGTTCATTCGCGAACAGGTCGACCGCTACGCCGACCATATCGTCGAGACCGGATTCGATCGCGTGATTGGCACGTCCGGTACTATCCTGTCGCTCGGCATCGTCGCGGCGGCGATGGAGCGCGGCAGCGTGCCGCAGGAGGTGCGCAACCTGCGCGTGTCGGCGAAGAGCCTGCGGCGGCTGCGCAAGACGGCCGTCGAGATGGAGCTCGAGGAACGGTTGCGCCTGCCCGGCCTGGATCCGCGTCGTGCCGACATCATGGTGTCGGGCGCGATCCTGCTCGACACGCTGCTCAGAAAACTCGGCGCTGACGAGATCACCCTGTGCGACCTGGCGTTGCGCGAGGGCGTGCTGCTCGACTACATTCAGCGCCATCGCCGTCACATCACGCGCGTCGATAGTTACCCGGACGTTCGGCGCCGCTCGGTGATCGAGCTGGCGGAGCGCTGCGCGTGGGAGGCGGCCCATTCACGGCAGGTTGCGGCGATTGCGCTGACGCTGTTCGACTACACCAAGCGCATTCACGGTCTTGGCGACCGCGAGCGCGAGTGGTTGGAATACGCGGCGTTCCTGCACGACATCGGCAATCACATCAGTTACGAAAAGCACCACCGCCACTCGTACTACTTAATCAAGAACGGTGACCTGCGCGGCTTCGAGCCGGAAGAAATCGATGTCATTGCACTGGTCACCCGCTACCATCGCCGCGCGACGCCCAAGCGTGGTCACATCGGCTTCACCGACTTGAGCAAGGACTTGCGCAAGACGGTCGAGGTCCTCGCGGCGTTCCTGCGGCTGGCCGAGACGCTCGATCGCAGCCGTCACGGCGTGATTCGCGGCATCGAAGTCCGGGAGCGGATGGGCGACTTGCGGATCAACGTCCAGGCCAGCGGTGATGCCGAACTCGAAGTGTGGGCCGCGCATCGCCAGGCCAAGGCGCTCGAAGAGGCACTGGATCGCAAGGTCCGCATCGAAAAAGTGCCTTACCGGAAGGCGTCCGCGCCGTCAGTGGCCCTGGTCAATAACTCCGCCGCCGCGGCAGTGAACACCGAACCGGCACGGGCTAAGACGAGCACGGGCGCCAACTCACGGTTTGGCGAAGAGCGGGGGCGCACCAGCCGCAACATCGAACGCTGACGCTTTGTTCAGGGGCGACGGGGCGTCCGCGAGCGCTCGATAGTCATCAAAACCGATGATGCGCATGCAAACCGAACGGCCGTTCCTCATCATCCTCTCGAAATTGCGGCAGCGTCCGGACTGCCATTGACGCGCCTTCGAGAGGCGTGAGCGCCAACACCGCCACCGGCGATACGGCCGCATTCGAGGCGCCAGCGCGGTTTCATTGTACGATACGCCGATGAAGCGCGGTTTCATCCGGTTATCGGTGAGCGAGAGGACATGAAGCGTAAAGCCCAAACTGAACCGACAAACGGAACCGCCGAGCCGACGGTGCGCGGCGGCGTGTCGGCACTTGAACGCGGACTCCGTATCCTGACCGCGTTCGATCAACGCACGTCCGTATTGACTCTCGGCGGCGTTGCCAACCGGACAGGATTGAATAAGAGCACGATACTGCGGCTCATGGTCTCGTTAGAGGCTTTGGGGTTCATCGACCGCGATCAGGAAGGGCTATATCGGATCGGTGCGCAGGCCTGGCGTGTCGGCACACTGTTCAACAGCGAGTTACACCTGCAGCAATTACTGCCGCCGGTCCTGGATGAACTCTCCGTCAAAATTGATGAAAGTGTCTCGTTCTGGATTCCGGTCATGACCAACCCGCCGTCACGGCTGTGCATTTTCCGCGCGGAGCCGCAACGATCCGTGCGGGTGCACACGTTCATCGGCAGCCAGATACCACTGGAAAAAGGCGGCTCGACGGCGCGGATGATGAAGGCGTATGTCGATCCGACAAACCGTGACGATGATCGTCTTCGCGTCGAACGGGTGTGCACGACATGGGCCGAGCGCGATCCCGAGCTATGCGGTGTGTCGTCACCGGTCTTCGGCGTCGACGGCAGGTTTGTCGGAGTGTTATCGATCTCGGCGCCGATTGCACGGCGCAACCGTAAGTGGTTGGAATCGATGAAGCCTGTCATTCTGGCTGCCGCCGAACGAGTGACCAGCAAACTCGGACACGATCAGGCGCGTTGATGAATCAGCCGGCGCCGAACAAGGTCGCGACGATCCATGGCGCCGCGAAATACGACATCATTTGCGCGGAGATTTCAAAACCAACCGCCTTGTTGAGCGTGCCACCGAGAATCCCGACCGTCACCGCGACCGCTATCGCGATCGCGCCGCCTTCGTAATACGTCAACACGACGACCAGGCCGGCAAACATCGACAGCACGGCCTCCTGGGCGATGTTGCGCATCACCCACGCGCTCGCGCGGTGCGCATATCGCATCACGATGGGATACGTGATCGCTGACGCGATGAGCACGGCCACGAAGCCGTACACGCCGGTTTCCGTCGGGCTCAACAAGGTGTGCAGGTTGCGCATCGGTTCGGTCGAATACACCGGCGGGGCGTTGAACAACGGCAAGCCGACCGTGAGACCGATCGGACTGAGCGGCAAACCGAACGCGACCAGCGGCACCAGTATCTCGGCGATGTAACTACTCTCGGTTGTCGCGTTCATCGTGCTGAGCGCGGTCGTCATCTTGTTGTAGAAGCCCTTCACCCTCGATTGAGTAATGCTGCCTACCAGGAACGTCAAGCCGATGGCGGTGAACGTGAAACTGATCGCCGACACGACGCTGGTGACGAGCACGTACGTCAGCTGCTGAGTCGTCAGCACGCGCCACGGCAGCGGCATATTTCCGGACCAGATGCGAGCTTCGGGGGCGAGCCAGATCTCTCTTGGCCCTGCCGCGCGCAGCCGATCGCGGGAGACCGGCGACAGCGCTGTCAGCACGTCGACAAACAGCGGCCCCATGGCCATCCCGAGCATGAACGTGATGCTGAGGCCCTGCCCGTTGACAGTGATCGCCGCGGCGTTCAGCGCGTGCATCGCGATGGCATACGGCAGGAACAAAAGCACACTGGCCCACCGTCCGCGCGAGGTGAACGCCAGGGAGAGTCCAACCACGGTGAAGATTGGACCGACCCAGGCTCGAATGACGTCACCAAACGGCGCAATCAGCGTCGCGATGGCAACCGATATCGGCACGGCGAGCAGTAGAGCGACGACACCACCCGAGATCATCTTCTGCAGCGCGATGTGAGGCAATCCCAGCGCGCGCAGTTTCCCACTGGCCTCGAGCATCGGAATGGCCATGTTGTCGCCGGGAATACCCAGGATCGCGGTCGGAACGGCGTGCACCAGGTGCTTCGCCGCGACCGCGGCAAGGCAGAAGCTGAGCACTGCCGCCGGAGGAAACCCGAGCAGGATCACCACCAGCGTGGCGGGCGCGATCGTGGCGGTCTCGGAGGTGCCGGGGACGAGTCCGATGACGATGAAGATGATCGTCGCGAGCACGGCGCTGCCGCTGCACCACAGCAAGCCGCTCACCAACTCGGGCGCCATCAATGCGTATCGAGCTTGGACGATGGCCTGAAGAGATCGTAGATGTGCAACTGCTGCATCTCGCGAATCAGCTCGGGCGATGCCGTATCCAACGCCGCCCGTTCGTCGTCGAGGTTCAGCGCCAGGCCGCGAAGGAGCTCGACCTGATTGGTCGGCCCGGTCACCGTTTCGCGAAGCAACCGCTTTGGCCGTATCACGGCAGCGATGAGAACCGCCGCCGCTACGCAGCCGGCGATGCCGGCCATCAGTGCATAGCCCTTGAGCAGATTTGGCGTCTGGTTAGGAAAGCGCGCGGTGACCGCCCGGATCGCGACCGCGTAGGCCGCGAATCCGAGCGCACCGCCGAAGACGAGGCCGAACAACAGCTGTCGAAGATCGACGGTGTCTTCCCAGATATTGACCAGCCGTAGCTCTGCTGCCAACGCGGTACCCTACTTGCCCAGTATGGGAATGTCGTTGATCCTCGCGTGCGTATCGAAGTAACCAAAGTCGATATCACGCGCCCAGATCCCCTTCTTATACGAGACCACCTGCACCTGCGTCGTCACGCTGAGCTCTTCGCCGCTGGTGTTCCACCGCTCCACGCCCGAGACGATGTGAATCTTGTTGGAATTGTGATGGAGCACACGGGCATCGCGCATTTTCGTCGTCGAGCCGCCGCGCTCACCCTTGTTGATCTCCTGGAAGCCATCCTGGACGGCGTCCCAGCGCGTGCGGTGAGGTGTGCCAGGTGCCGGTTGCGGGGCCTGGCGCGGCGGCGCGGGGCTGTCCTGGATGCGCAGCCGCGTGGTCACGCCCTTGGCCGCAAACGGCCGCATCGGATCATTGACCGCGTTGCTGGTGATGGCCGCAACGCCGCCGCCGACGACGCTGACGCGCGGATAGCTGTCGTGCTGAGCCAGGCCTGGAAGGATCGTGCCGTCGTCGTCCCAGATCCCAAGTACGTGATTCATGCGCGGGCGGAACGCCACCGCGAGCGCGTCCGGCCACTGGACGCCGATGTCCTGCGCCGGCGTGAAGATCGTGGAGAACACCTGGATCGCCCACTTCCCGTCATTGTTGGTGACGAGATACACGCCTTCGCAGCGATGCACCAACTTGCCGTTCTCGTCGTAACGGTCAAACGTCATCGACGCGTTGCACATGACCGGGTTGAACTGCAGCACTTCGATGCCGACCAGGACGTCGTAAAGGCCGGGGCGGAGCCAACCGTCCTGTGGACCAAAGCGGACCGGTTTCATCGTGACGCCCACCGAAGCCGGCGGGCTGGCCATGAATTGATCGCGCGCACGCACGACAACGGGCATGCGGATGGTGAACTGCTCGTGAACGGCGAACGGAAAATGCAGCGTGTCGGCGATGCCGGCGAGATTACGCTCGCTCAGTGCCGCGAAGTGTTGTGTCAGGACCGTCACGGTTGCAGGAATCGAACGTTCGTAGGTAATCCGGAACCGGTTGTCGACGAGGTCGCCTTTGTTGAGCTTCGGCGCCGGCGGCGGCAGCAGGTCGCTCGGGAGAGAGCCGGCGGTGCAGAGTGGCGCCGCGGCTGCCGTCGTCGCGTTCGGGCGCGCCTGCGCGAATGCGGCAACCGGCGCGGCGAACCCGGCTACCCCGAGCAGGCCGGCGCCCCGGAGGAACTGGCGGCGTGCCGCATCGATTTCGTGACGAGGAGTATCCGACATTGTGTCCTTCCCTTTCTAACTGACCGCCAACGTGTTTCGCTCAACGAAACCTAAATGAAATTGCGTGCCGTTTTTGCGTGCCACCGTATCACACCGACCCGGACCAGAACAATTGCTCGCCGCCGCGATCGACCGCGTATGAGCGTTCATGCCGCAGGCGGCCGTCGGCGGCGACCGCGAACACCGACAGGTTCGCCGGTGTCATCGTGATGCTCGATCCAGAACGAACCAGCATCGGCCGCGAGTTTCCAACGATCAGAACGCGGCCGCTCGCATCCATGCTGAAGGTGCGCGGACAGATGCCCTGGGTATCGATGCTCTGGATGCGACGAGGCTCGCCGCTCCGCCCATCGACCTCATACGCGACGATGGTGTTTTCGCCGCCGGCGAACACTGGTTGTCCGTCGTCCTCGATCGTGCCGAAGGCACGATTGGCGACGTACACGAATCGCCCTGTCGGGTGAACCCGAACGGCGCCCGCTCGCTGCATTGGCCGCACGTCGTCGGGAGCGTCGAGGGTGTCGCACTGATACAACGGCTCGGCCGTGATCGTGGCGCCGTCGAAACCAAGCGTTGCCAGCTTATTTTGACGTTCGAGCGACACGTAGATGCGGTTGTGCGACGGATCGATCTCGACGTTCCGAGGTCCGAAGCCGAGTCCTCCACCGGGCGCCACGGAGTGGCTGTTCATGAGAACGCCGCCATGGTATTTGAACACCTTCAGCGCGCCTGGATCCTCTGACTGGCCGGCACGCGCATCGTTACCGCGCGCCACGACAACGGCGGCTTGATTCGACGGTACGACGCGAATTTCGTGGGCATATATTCCGGCGTCGAGATCATGCGGCTGCCGCACTTCGGCGCCCACGCGACCGTCCGGAAGAAGGCGATGAACGCTGACGGCACTTGGCTCGTTGTAGACAATCAGAACGTGCTCCGACGACATGTCGGTCGTCACGTGAATCGGCCGCTGCCGCAACACCACGTCGTCGCCGAGGCGGCTCAATGCGCGTGTCCCGGGGTCAATTGCAAATGCGGTGAGAACGTGAACGCTCCCGGTAATCCCCGGCCCCCCGTCGCTTGACACCACGTACAGATGCCGCCGCGCTGGAGAGGCACACGCATACTGCACGTTTGCAGGCAATGTCGTTGACTCCGTAAGCGGACACAGCGCGCACGCTGCGACGTCGACCCCATAGGCCAGCATTTGGGCGCCGACGCCGACGTACAGCGTCGGCCCGAGGCAATCAGATATTGGGCACCTCATAGTCGTACTGGCCGTGCGCCAGCCCTTTCAACAACTCGAAGGTGTCTTCGGGCATCGGAATGCCCGCCGCCCGTCTCGCCTGCTCCATCCGGGCTTCAGGCTCTCCAGGAATAACCACAGGTTGCATGGGATCGAGCGGCGGCGCCGAGCGCATGGAGTCACGCAGCTCGTTGACGCGGCCAGCGAAACACGTCCAGGACATGAACCGCACTGGATCGATCACCACCATGAAGTGTCCGACGTGCTGCGCCTCGTTGCCTTGCTGCAGCATCGACTTCACGCCAATGCCGAACCCGGCCCCGGTCATCGCCCCGGCGATCATATCGATCGCCAGCGCGAGGCCATACCCCTTGTGACCACCGATTGGCAGCACGAATCCCTTCAGTGCCTGCAGCGGATCGGTAGTGGCATCGCCGTTGGCATCGACCGCCCAACCTGCCGGGATTCGTTGGTTGGTTTTCGCCATGCCTCGAATCCGGCCTCTCGACGAGACGGACAGCGCAATGTCCAACATGAAGTGCGGCGCGCCCTCGCACGGCACGCCGATGGCAAACGGATTATTGCCAACCACATTCTTCGAACCGCCCCAAGCCGCCATTGTCGGAACCGCGTTGGTGGCCACCATGGCAATGAGACGTTGGTCGCACGCCATGTGGGCAAAGGGTGCGGCGGCACCAAAGTGGTTGCTGTCGCGGCACCCGACAAAGCCTATGCCGCAGGCCTTTGCCAGCTCGATCGCCTCGCGCATGCCACGCGCCGCGACAACCTGCCCAAGGCCATCGTCACCGTGAACGAGGCTCATCGCCGCCGTCAATTTCTCAACCCTGATGTCTGGTTGTGCCTTAATCAGTTTCTTGCGCAGGCGAGGCACGTACATGAGCAGGCGCTGAATACCGTGCGAATCAACACCCCGCATGTCGGCGTACAGCAACACTTCGACCGTAAGCCTGGCATCGGCAGTCGGCACGCCCAGCAGTTCGAGTGCCTTGATGCCAATTTCCGCCAGCTGCTCGTAGGAGACGAGGACGTCGTTGCCTTGAAGAGTGACGGCCATTAGACCTTTTCCTCGGACGCCTGCTCGGTCCACGCGGCGTCGATCACTTCACATCCCATCTTGCGCAGCGCGTCTTCGGTGTAGGCGGAACGATCATAGGTCCCGTCAAGGATGCTCAGACGCGTTTGGCCTTCCTTTTGATGCCTGGCATGCGCCCGTTTACAAACGGCAGGGGCGTCGACCGGATGGATCGAGACGACGCCATCCTCATCACCGACGATGATGTCGCCCGGATACACCACGATTCCGCCGCAGCAAATCGGGACATTGATCTCGCCGGGACCGTTCTTGTAGGGACCCTTCGGCTGGATGCCGGCTGCAAACACCGGGAACGGCATGTTGCCGATGGCCTCGCGATCGCGCATCGCTCCGTCGACGATCACGCCGGCCAGCTGGCGCTGGTGCGCCCACATCATCATGTTCTCGCCGGAGATGGCGTTCGACAAATCGCCTTGACCGTCGACAACGATGACGTCTCCCGGGATGGCCATGTCCAGCGCCCGGTGCAACATCAAATTGTCGCCGGCTCGTGCCTTGACCGTGAACGCAATGCCCAACAGCGGCATTCGATTGAGTGGTTTGATCCGCGCGTCCATGCAGCCAAGCCGATTCATCTCGTCGGCGATGACGGCAACCGGCAGACCGCGGAAGTTCTCGACAGCCTGCTTGTCCGGGCGATTTATCTTCTTGTAAATTCGAAATCCGACGTTTGACATATTGACCTTAGCGAGCGGCGCGCTCTTCAAGCCATTGGTAAATTCGGCGCATGCCCCTGATGTCCAGGGGCCTCATTCGAGGCGGCCAATCCTTTTCGTGAGAACTGAGATCGAGCTGCTTCAGCGCCTCCTCGGCAGGAACGTTCTTCGCGCGAATGCGCGACACTTGCTCGACGACGTCGGTCAGATAGCTCTGTAACGCCGTCACATGGGCTTTATCGCGGAACGGCCTGCCATGTCCGGGCAGAGCCAGCGTCCAGTCCAACTGCTTGAGTGCCTCGAGCGTCTTTACCCACTCGTCGAAGTAGCCGTCGCCCATGTACGAGATCCCGCCTTCGATCAGGTCTCCTGAGCACACAATCCGTTCCTTGGGCAGGAACATCACCACATCGCCGGCCGTATGGCCGCGGCCCAGAAACAACAGCCGAATCTCGCGACTGCCTTTCTGCATGACCATGCTGGTGTCCAGGGTCACGGTCGGTGGAATCGGCACAATCTCCTTCGACCGCTCGAGGTCTCGACCCTGCGCGCGGCCGATCCACGACAGAAATGGCTCGCGGTGAAGGGTGTCGAAGGTCTTGATCGCAGTCTGCGTATACCGATGACCGATGATTTGCACGTCCGGGCCAAAGGCGCCATTGCCGAAGGCGTGGTCGTAGTGGAAATGACTGTTGACGACTGTGCGGACGGGTTTGTCGGTGATGCGCTTCACATCCTCCATCAGGGCGCGCGCACCGGCGGGTGTGGTCCCGACGTCGAACAACAGCACGTCTTGCTCGTTGACGACAACGCAGCTTTGACTACCGGTGCCGCCAGTCGCCAGGTAAACACCGTCGGCCCATTTTTCCAGCGTGTACTCGGCGCCCTTGAGCGCCGACACAGGTTGTGGGCCGCTCGGCATTTCTTGCTGTCGAGGCTGTGCAAGAGCAAGCACCGGCAAGACGGCGATTCCCAGTCCGATTGCAAGTGCGTTGACAGCGCGCATGTGCGGTACTCCTCGAAGTCCTCGCGTCAAAGCGGTCAGAACGTCAGCTTCAGCGAGAACTGGGTGAGCCGGGGATCGCCGGCGGTGCTGATAATCCCAAACGTCGAGGTATTCGCGGTCAGTCCCGGCAAGCCCCAGTTTGTCGTGTTGAAAACGTTGAACATCTCCGCGCGGAACTGGAGTGTTCCCCTGGAGGGCAACTTCACGTTCTTGACGAGGGAGATGTCGAAGTTGGTCAGTCCGGGTCCGCGAATAATGCCGACGCCGGCGTTGCCAAACGAATACGGGGCATTGGGTTGACCTGACGCCGCAGGCACCTGGAACACCGATGTGTCGAACCATTGCTGGATGGTGTGCGGGGCGTTTTCATTGGGGTCTCCGGTCACGTTCGGCCGGTCTGACGAACCGCCTCCTGAATTGCTGAAATTTCCCGAGAGGGTGGCGGTCAGCGGCTGCCCGGTTTGCGTTTGGAAGACGGGCGTCACCTGCCAGCCGCCGAACACCGCAGATGCGACGCCGCTGGTCAGCCACTTGTGGCCAACGCCGAATGGCAATTCATACAGTCCGCTGATCACAAATCGCTGGCCGATATCAAAGGACGATGGCCCCCGGCCGGTCGATGGGTCGTACTGGTTCGTCCGCGCGTTGCCATCGTCGATCGAGTGGCTCAACGTATAGGCCGCGGTGAAGGAAAGGCCGGCGCTCGGGCGACGCGTCAGCTTCGATTGCAGCGAATGGTAACTGCCGGTGCCATCCCAGGTGTAGTAGTTGATGGTGCCGTACTGCGGATACGGACGGCGTGCGTTGACTTGTGCGGGCGTCCCTGGACCGGCGGGCGCTTGATTGATGTTGGTCGTCAACATCTGATGCGCGGAGCTGGAGCCGACGTACGCGACGTCGGCCGTCATGCTCCCCATCAGTTGTCGCTGGACACCCAGGTTCCACTGATTGGTGCGCGGGTTCTTGAAGTCTTCTTCGACGCCCGTCACGGTGATCGTCGTCACCGCATTGTTGGTCGGAAACGGATTGGCCAGTGTGATCGGCTGCGCCTGGCTCGACGTAAACGTGTAAGGGTTGATGAAAGGATACTGGCCCCAAATGAGGAATGATTGGCTGCCGACCTGAAGGCGGTTGTAAAAGGTGCCGAAGCCTCCGCGTATCACCGTGTTGCCGGACTCAGATGGCTGCCACGCGAACCCGAGCCTGGGCGCGATGGCTTTCCAGTCGTAGTCGTAGACATGGTCGCCGACGCCGTTCTGTCCGGCTACGATCGGAGCGCCGGTTTCGGTGTCGAACGAATTGACATAGTTGTGTCCGTCGCGCAGCGGCGAATTGACCTCCCACCGCAGCCCGAGATTCAGTGACAGCCGGCCCGATACCTTGTAATCGTCTTGAATGAATGCCGCGCTGCTATTGCTGTTGAAATTCATTTCGAGCGCCTTGTCGGTCCATGCCGTGCTCGACGGGACGCCAAGCAGCACGTCGGCGACCGCATAGCCCGTGGTCGGTCCCGCACTCGTGTTGGTGAACGTCAGGCTGCCGGAGACCGGAATATTCCGGACGTAGTTGGCATTGAGATGCGTGTAGTTGAATCCCGCCGTGATGCCGTGGCGGCCGCGCACCCAGGAGATGGTGTCGGTGAATTGATAACGTGGATCTTTGCGGTATTGCGATCCGGCTTGCACACCGGTGTAGCCGGTCATGCTGAGATTGGGCACACCCGTGGTCGGAAGGCCGACGGGCATTTCCGTGCGCGGGTGGTAGCCGAATTGGCCCCAGAAGTCGATCGCCGTCCCGTCAGCGGCGTACGGCTGTTGACCGAGTGAATAGCCCATGTACACCTGGTGGATCAGTTGCGACGAAAAGATATGGGTTTCGGAAAATCCATAGACATCGGCCTTGTACGTCAACTCACAACCGAGATTTGGCAACTGGCTTCCACCATTGCAGCCGGTGCGCCCGATCGGCTCGTGCGAACTCTGTCGATAGGAGTTCAGGGACACATAGGCGGTGTCTTTCGTGCTGAACGTATGGTCGATCTTGAAGCTATACGTGTTGGTTTGCTCCGGACGCGTCGGATTCCAGAAATGGTTGTTCGCCGGCAGCGCGCCGGCCGGTGTCGAGGCGGTGGGCGCCGGGTACAGCGCGAGAAGCGCCGACCCCACCGCACTGAGCCGGCCGGCCGGAATGATGTTCCCGGGAAACGCCTGGCCCGTTTGCGGATCGCGAATCACCGTGTTCGGCAGCAAGGCGCTAAAGTCCCCGGACCGCATCGCCATCGTCGGCACCGTGCTGGTGATCGGCACACTCTCGTCGAGACGCAAGCCCTCATAGCTCGCGAAAAAGAACGTCTTGCTGCGGGCCAGTGGTCCGCCGAACGTCGCGCCGAACGTATTGCGGTTGTAGTCGGGAACGTCGGTCTGAAAATAATTCTTGGCCGTTCCGATGGCGGAGTCACGAATGAAGTCGAACACCGAACCATGAAATGCGTTCGTGCCCGATTTGATCGTGGTGATGATTTGGCCGCCGGACAGGAACCCGTATTGTGCCGGATACAGACCAGTCAACACGGTCATCTCTCCGATGGCGTCGATTGACGGACGAAACAGCGGGGTCGCCGTGACGCTGTCGTTGTTGTCCAGCCCGTTGAGCATGAAATAGTTCTGGGTGTCGCCCGACCCCGAGACGTTGAACCCGCCGCGCAGTGAGTTTCCAGAGCCGCGGGCGGGTGGTGTCACCCCGGGCGCCAGCTGCGGCAGCGACCAGAAATTGCGCCCATTAATCGGCAAGGCTTCGGCCTTCTCGGAGTTGATGACCTCGCTGATCTGGGCCGACGCCGTGTTCAAGGGCCCCGCCGAGGCGTCGACGGAGACCGTCTCGGTAAGCCCGCCGACTTCCATCGTCAGGTTGACGCGTGCGCTCTGCGCCGGCGACAACACCAGGCCCTCGCGTCTGAGCGCCTTGAACCCGTCCAGCGTGGCTTCGATGTTGTAGGTGCCCGGCTGGACAAATGGGAACTGGTACGCGCCGGTTTCATTGCTGACCGTCGACCGCGTAATGCTGGTGCTCGGGCTGACCAGGTTCACGGTGACACCGGGCATGACCGAGCCACTCGAGTCATAGACGATTCCCGAAAGACTCGCTTCGTTGGTCTGGGCGCGCGCCGGGGCACGATTGCCGGCGCCGAGAATCATCAGCACGCAAAGAACGGGACCGAACAAACACCGCGACGAGCTGTGGTGACCCATCATGCTTCCCCAATCCGGTCAGATGTTTCGTACAATGAAATCATAATGAAACGATGTTTTGTTTCATTGCATTGCCGGTTTTACATCCATCGTCAGGCCTTGTCAACATGTTTTGATTCGGGGGATCGAAAACTGGCCCAGCCCATCGGGGAGATGGGTGCCCGACGTCGTCGTTAATGTGAAACGACCGCGTCAGCTATCGATGTGACGTGTGACCGCGAGCACGACCGCGGCCGGCGGATCCGTTAGAGGGTAGCAGTCAGGGCCTCGGCCAAACAACGCCCTGATCCCGTTTCGTGATCGGCGCGACACCCCTATACAAGAACCGCTGAATCCTCGCCCCGCTGTATGTTTCGGTCGCGTAGAGATTGCCCTTCGAGTCGGTCGCGAGATTATGCACGCCGTAGAACTGTCCAGGCGCGCGGCCGCCATCGCCGAAGGACGTCAACACCTCGAGCGTGCTGCGCAGCAAGATGTTGATTTTCTCGTCGACGCCGTTGGCGGCGTACAGGTACGTCTGTTGCGGATCGCGTGAGAAGGTCAGGTCCCAGACGGAGCCGGAACGATAGGTTTCGGGATCGACGAAGGCCTCCTTCACGAACGTGCCATCCTTGCGAAACACCTGGATGCGGTCGTTGACGCGGTCGCACACGTAGACAAAGCCGTCGTTCGACACGATTGCGCAGTGCACGGTATTGAACTGCTTCGACGGCGTCGCCTTCGGATCGTAGGCGGGCACCTTGTCGTCGCTCGGACGGTTGCCGTAGGCGCCCCAGTGGCGTTTGTACTTGCCGGTTGCGGTATCGACCACCATCACGCGACGGTTGCCGTAGCCGTCGCCGATATACATTTCACCGGCGGGCACATCTTCCCATAACTTTGTCGGCTGCCAGAAGTTCGCGGTGTCGTTGCTGCCGTTATGCACGCCGTGCTTGCCGATCTGAAGAAGAAATTTACCCGAGCCGTCGAACTTCAGAACCTGAGTGTCGTTGGTGCCATTGCCGGCAAGCCAGACATTGCCGTCGTGATCGACCGTAATGCCGTGATTACTGTCCGGCCAGTCATAGCCCTGGCCGGCGCCGCCCCAGGACTTCACCAGGTTCCCGGCCTGGTCGTAGACGAGGACCGGTGGCGCCACGCTGCAGCAACGGCCAATCGGTTTACGCGCAGCCGCCCCCGGTGCCGGCGCCGCGCCGGGCAACGCTTCATCATCGCGACCGCGCGCGTCACCGACCATGATGTCAGCGGCCTTGAAATTGTCGTCGACGGTGTTCGGCCGATGGATCGTCCACACATTGTCGTGGGCATCGACTGAGAGTCCGATCGTCGAGCCGGTCACCCAGTGATTAGGAAGCGGCCTGGGCCAGAACGGATCGACTTCAAACACCGGCGCCTTCTGTGCCGCCTGTGCAATAGCAGCGTCTTCGCGTGCCTGGACGAGCAGCAATAAAGCCATCGATATCGCGATGCCCGCGCGGGTGCCAGTGGGAGTGAGAGCCACATCAGCCTCCATCTACACGTTCCGAAAAAAGCCATGTTCTGGCGCCGAAGGGCGCGCCGATAGCCGCTTCGGCGGCGACACACGCGGACTCACGGGGGGGTCCGTGTGAACAGGAATCATTGGACTTTTGGCCGCCGGTGTCCACTCCAATCCGGTATTTGGTAACGCGGATTTAACACGACAGAAACTACTGCGAAACCGACTCCGCATACGCTAAAGACGTGAAGTTGCACGCTTGTTACATCCTGGCGCTGTCGGTGGCCGCCTGCGGCCCCAGCGCGCAGGATGCGCGACCCGGCCACGACGCCCTCGCGTCCGGCGCCTCACTGGTCTCGCTCGATGGGTCGAGCACGGTATTCCCCATCAGCGAAGCGGTCGCCGAAGAGTTTCAGAAGGCAGAGCCGGGCACCCACGTCACGGTCGGCATCTCGGGCACTGGCGGCGGATTTCAGAAGTTCTGCCGCGGCGAGATCGACATCAGCGACGCCTCCAGACCGATCAGCGCCCCCGAAGTCGAGGCATGCCGGAAAGCCGGCATCGAATACATCGAGCTGCCGATCGCCTACGACGGCATCGCCATCGCCGTGAATCCCAAGGCGCACTGGGCCGACAGCATCACGACCGCTGAATTGAAGACGCTGTTTGCAACGGAATCGCAAGGCGCCATCACCAAGTGGTCGCAGGTTCGTCAAGGCTGGCCGGATCAGGAAGTTCACTTGTTCGGCGCCGGCGTCGACTCCGGCACCTACGACTATTTCACTGAAGCCATCAACGGCAAGGCCAAGGCCAGCCGCGGCGACTTCACGTCGAGTGAAGACGATAACGTGCTGATCGAGGGCATCAGCAACGACGAGTTGGCGCTCGGCTTCGTGCCATTCGCCTACTACGAATCCAACCGGGGCAAGCTGAAGCTGCTGCCGGTGGACGATGGCAAAGAGGGCAACGGCGCGGGCGCTATCGGACCGAGCGCGGACACGATTCGCGACGGCACCTATCAGCCGCTGTCACGGCCGATCTTCATTTACGTATCGCGCAAGGCCAACGACCGGGAAGGCGTGCGGAAGTTTGTCGACTACTACCTGAAGAACGCCGAGCAGCTGGCCAGGGAAGTCGGCTACGTGCCGCTTGGCGACACCATGTATGCGCTGGTGGCGGATCGTTATGGCAGGCAGACGCTTGGCTCAGCCTTCGTGGGCAGGAACACGGTCGGCGTGACACTCGATCAACTGCTCACCACCGAAGGCGGAAAGTAGCCCGCGCTCATGCCCACCCGGATGCTCGAGTGGATCATCGAGCGGCTATTGTTCCTGTGCGCGGCACTGTCGGTGCTGACGACGGCCGGCATCATCGCGGTCCTCGCGTTCGAAACCTTCGAGTTTCTGCGCGACGTCTCGATCGTCGAATTCCTGACCGGCACGCAATGGACGCCGCTGTTTGCCAACCGGCAGTTCGGCGTGCTGCCGCTCGTTGTCGGCACGCTGCTGGTGTCGGCGATTGCGATGGTCGTGGCGCTGCCGATGGGGCTGCTCGCCGCCACGTACCTGAGCGAGTATGCGCCCGACACGCTGCGCCGCATCGTCAAGCCGATTCTCGAAATCCTGGCCGGCGTGCCAACGGTCGTCTACGGCTACTTCGCGCTGACGTTCGTGACGCCGCTGCTGCAGCGCATCTTCCCCACGCTCTCGGGATTCAACGCACTCAGCCCCGGCCTCGTCATGGGGCTGATGATCCTGCCGCTGGTCTCATCGCTGTCCGAAGATGCGATGCGCGCGGTGCCGCGCGGACTCCGTGAGGGCTCCTATGCCCTGGGCGCCACGCGCATGCAGACGGCGATCAAGGTCGTCGTGCCGGCGGCGTTTTCCGGCATCACCGCGGCCTTCATTCTCGCCGTGTCGCGCGCGATCGGCGAGACGATGATCGTGGCAATTGCGGCCGGACAGCAGCCGCGGCTGACGCTCAATCCGTTCGTGCCCGTCGAAACGATGACCGCCTACATCGTCCAGGTCAGCCTGGGCGATACGCCGCAGGGGACGATCGAATATCGCACTATCTTCGCGGTCGGCATGCTGCTGTTCCTGATGACGTTTGCGCTGAACCTGGTGAGCACCTGGCTCCGCGAGCGTTTCCGCGAGGAATACGCATGAGGAAAGCGGCGGACCTCCTCTTCCAGATCATTTCGCTGCTGACGCTGGTCGTGGCGCTGGCGGCGCTCGGCGCATTGGTATGGACGGTCGTGGCCGACGGCGCGCCGAGGCTCAGCTGGCAATTCATCACCAGCATCGCGTCGCGGAATGCCGCGCAGGCCGGCGTCTATCACGCGTTGATGGGCAGCATCTGGGTGATTGCGCTGACCGGCTTGCTGGCGCTGCCGGTTGGCGTGGCCGCGGCGATCTACCTCGAAGAATACGGGTCACGCAGTGGCGCCGCCCGTTTCATCGAGCTCAATATCGCCAACCTCGCCGCCGTTCCGTCGATCATCTATGGGCTGCTCGGGCTCGGATTGTTCGTGCGGCTGATGGGGATGGGACAGAGCGTCATGGCCGGGGCCGCCACGCTGGCGCTGCTGGCGCTCCCAGTGGTGATCCTGTCCACACGCGAGGCGCTGCGCACGGTGCCCAACTCGATTCGCGAGGGCTCCTACGCGCTCGGCGCGACCAAGTGGCAGACCATCTGGAACCAGGTGCTGCCGATGGCGCTGCCCGGGGTGCTGACCGGCCTCATCCTCGCGCTGTCGCGCGCCATTGGCGAAACCGCGCCGCTCATCACGATCGGCGCGTTGACGTATATTCCGTTTGCGCCAGACACGGTCTGGTCGAAGTTCACCGTGCTGCCGATTCAGATTTTCAACTGGGTGTCTCGTCCGCAGGCCGACTTCAAGGTCAACGCCGCCGCCGCCATCCTCGTGCTCCTCGTTCTCCTGTTGAGCATGAATGCCGTTGCGGTCGTCGTGCGCGACCGCTACCAGCGCCGGGGACGCGCCTGACCGTGACCAGCGTGCCCAGCCTCGCCGGCCTCGTCCGCAGCGGCGGCCACCACCAGGCCGCGGCGGATGCGCCGGTCAAGATCGATGTCGATCGGCTGAACTTCTATTACGGCGAGAAGCGGGCCCTCGACGGCATCTCGATCAGGATTCGCTCGAACCTGGTGACGGCGTTCATCGGTCCGTCCGGCTGCGGCAAGAGCACCTTCCTGCGCACGCTGAACCGGATGAACGACATCATCCCGGGCACCCGGGTCGAGGGCGGCGTGCTCATCGACGGCCAGCCGATTTACGGGTCCGGCGTCGACGTCGTGCAGCTGCGGCGCAAGGTCGGCATGGTGTTCCAGAAGTCGAACCCGTTCCCGAAGTCGATTTTCGAAAATATCGCCTACGGACTGCGTATCAATGGCCTGACCAAGAGCAAGGCGGAGATGGCCGAGCGCGTCGAAGAGAGCCTCCGGCAGGCGGCAATCTGGGACGAGGTCAAGGATCGGCTGCACGAGTCGGCGCTCGCGCTGTCGGGCGGCCAGCAGCAGCGGCTGTGCATTGCGCGCGCGCTGGCCATCCGCCCCGAGATCCTGCTGATGGACGAACCGGCCTCGGCGCTCGATCCGATTGCGACGCAGCGCATCGAGGAGCTGATCTACGACCTCAAGAAGAACTACACGATCGTGATCGTCACGCATAACATGCAGCAGGCGGCGCGGGTGTCGGACTTCACCGCGTTCTTCTGGCTCGGACGGCTGATCGAGTTCGAGCGGACCGACAAGATCTTCACGGCGCCGGCCGAGCGACTGACCGAAGACTACGTGACAGGACGGTGCGGCTGATGGAGCGCGTGTTCCGGCATTTCCAGGAAGACCTCGACGTCTTGAAGGCGCGGCTGCTCGAAATGGGCGGCCTCGCCGAAGAGCGCGTGCGCGAAGCCATCCACGGGCTGATGGACCGCGAACCGGCGGCCATCGAAGCGGTGCTCACCGGCGACGAGCCGATCAACGACCTGCACATGGAGATCGACGACCGCTGCTTCAAGCTGCTCGCGCTGCACCAGCCGATGGCCGCCGACCTGCGCGTGATCGTCGCCGCCGTCAAGATCAATACCGACCTCGAGCGCGTCGGCGACCTGGCGGTGAACATCGCCGAGGCCGGCAAGCGCTATTTGCAGCATCCGCCGGTCAAGCCATTGATCGACATCCCGCGCATGGCCGACCTGGCGCAGCGCATGCTGCGCGATTCGCTCGACGCCTTCGTACGTCGCGACCAGGCGCTGGCCGAAAGCGTGCTGGCGGCCGACGACATCCTGGACAGCCTGAAGACCGAGATCTTTCGCGAGCTGCTCACCTTCATGCTGCAGACGCCGGGCACCATCGAGCCGTCGATTGACCTGATCCTGATTTCCCGGCACCTCGAGCGCATCGGCGACCACGCCACGAACGTGGCCGAGGACGTCATCTTCATCCTGTCGGCGCGCGATGTCCGGCATCACCAGTCCGACAGCCCGCGCGGCGGCGCCCAAGCTGACTAGGCCGCGGATTCCTCATCGACTACATCTCACCAGCGCATCGATGCCGGCGCTCGGCACGGAGACGTTCCGTTGCAATGTCGGCGGCGGGCCGGCCGCCGGCCGCTTTGTAATGTTTTGCTTCACGCCGGAGGTCCGGCCTCGCTAGAATGAATCGGATCCACATATGGCCGAAACGCTCAGCATTACCGACAACCGGACCGGCAAAACCTACGAAATTCCGATCATCGAAGGCACCGTCCGCGCCACAGACCTGAAGAAGATTACGACCGGCGGCGATGATCCCGGCCTGGCCACCTATGACCCGGCGTTCATGAACACCGCCGCGTGCAAGAGCAAGATCACCTTCATCGACGGCGACAAGGGCATCCTGATGTACCGCGGATACCCGATCGAACAGCTCGCCGAATCCAGCACGTATCTCGAGACGGCGTACCTGATCCTGTTCGGCGAGCTGCCCAACAAGGCGCAGCTCGCGGCGTGGATTCACTCCATCACCATGCACACCATGGTGCACGAGAACATCAAGAAGTTCATGGAGGGGTTCACCTACGACGCGCACCCGATGGGCGTGTTCATCAGCACGGTCGGCGCGATGTCGACCTTCTACCCTGACGGCAAGCAGATCTTCAACAAGGAATCGCGCCAGAAGCAGATCCACCGGCTCATCGCGAAAACGCCGACCATCGCCGCCTATGCATATCGCCACAGCATCGGCCGGCCGTACGTCTATCCGGACAACGACCTCAGCTTCACCGGCAACTTCCTGAACATGCTGTTCAAGATGACCGAGGTGAAGTACCAGCCGAATCCGAAGCTCGAACGCGCCCTCGACGTGCTGTTCATCCTGCACGCCGATCACGAGCAGAATTGCTCGACCAGCACGATGCGCGGGATTGGCAGCTCGAACGTCGATCCGTTCTCGGCGCTGGCCGGCGCCGCCGCCGCGCTCTACGGGCCGCTGCACGGCGGCGCCAACGAAGCGGTGCTGCGCATGCTCAAGGAAATCGGCAGCGTCGACAACATCCCGGCCTTCATCAAGCGCGTCAAGGCCGGCGACGGCCGCCTGATGGGCTTTGGCCATCGCGTCTACAAGTCCTACGACCCGCGCGCCAAGATCATCAAGCAGACGGCCTATGAAGTGTTCGAGGTCACCGGCAAGAACCCGCTGCTCGACATCGCGCTCGAGCTCGAGCGGATCGCGCTGGAAGACGAATACTTCGTCAGCCGCAAGCTGTATCCAAACGTCGACTTCTACTCCGGCCTGATCTACCAGGCGATGGGCTTCCCTGTCGAGATGTTCGCGGTGCTGTTCGCGATCGCCCGCACGGTGGGCTGGGTCGCGCAGTGGGAGGAGATGCTGCTTGATCCCGATACCAAGATCGCCCGGCCGAAGCAGATCTACGAGGGCGCGCAGACGCGTGACTACGTCCCGCTCGACCAGCGCGCGTAACACCGCGCTCGCGGGCCTGCTGCTGGCGGCTGCGACCGTGGTCGTGGCCGCGCAGTCGTCCACGCCGGGCTTCGACAGCTCGAAGGCCTGGGAGCACCTGCGCCAGCAGGTTGCGATCGGGCCGCGGCCGTCGGGCACGCCCGCCAACGTCAAGAACCGCGACTACATCAAGGCGCAGCTTGCCGCGTTGGGCATCAAGACCGTCGAACAGCCGTTCGAGGGCGCCACGCCGCTCGGGCCCGTCAAGATGGTCAATGTCATCGGCACCATCGCCGGCAAGAGTCCCGACCGCATCGTCCTCGCCAGCCACTTCGACACCAAGCTGTTTCGCAACGTGCGGTTCGTCGGCGCGAGCGACGGCGCCTCCAGCACGGCGGCGCTACTGGAGATGGCGCGTGTGATGAAGGCGCGCAAGGATCTGCCGTTCACCTACGAACTGCTGTTTTTGGACGGTGAAGAAGCCGTCATCGAGTGGCAGGGCACCGACAATACCTACGGCAGCCGCTACTACGCCGACAACGCGCGCAAGACCGGATCGCTGAAGTCACTCAAGGCGTTCATCCTGCTCGACATGATCGGCGATCGCAACCTGACGATCCGCCGCGAATCGAACTCCGCGCGCTGGCTCACCGACATCGTCTGGGCCACGGCCAGGAAGCTTGGCCATCGCGAGTTCATGGATGAGGAAACGACCGTCGAAGACGATCACATCCCGTTCGTGAAGGCCGGCGTGCCGTCACTGGACATCATCGACCTCGACTACCCGCAGTGGCACACCGCCCAGGACACGCTCGACGCCGTCGCGGCGGGAAGCCTGCAGATCGTCGGTGACGTGCTCATCGCGTCGCTGCCGCAGATCGAAGCGCGGCTGCTTAAGCAGTAACAAACAAACACAGAAACACAGAAACACGGAAGCACAGAACCACAGAGCATTTAATTAAAATGCCAATGGTTCCGTGTTTCTGTGCTTCTGTGTTTGTATTTACCGATACACCTCGGCGAGGATCTCCGCCTCCGTCAGCACCGTCGTCGAACCTTTCGCCCTCGCGAACACGCGGTCGACGACCGGGTCGCTCGACGGAATGCCGTGCTGTTCCAGCCAGAACACGACGTTCGACTTTCCTGACATCGGACCGACTTCGATTTCCTGCTGCCGGCCGACGAGGCTGGCCGGAATCGCCGAGTAGACCGCGTCCATCAGGTCGCGATCGCCCTTCTTCCAGGCCTTGACCACCGCGGCGGCGTGGACACCGGTGGCGGTGCGGAAGGCGTCCTTGCCGACGACGGGGTAGTTGTCGGGGATGGGCACGTGGCACGCCTCCGACACCGCGTGCACGTAGGCCATCAGCGGCGACAGGTCGCGGTCGATGAAGCCCATCACGACGAGATTCACCAGCAGCAGGTCCATCGGCGTGTTGCCGACACGCTCGCCGATGCCGAGCGCCGTGGCGTGGACGCGCGAGGCGCCCGCCTCGATCGCGAAGATGCTGTTGATCACCGCCAGGTCGCGATCGCGGTGGCCGTGCCAGTCGACGAAGATGTCGGCGCCGTTGTCCTTGATGACCTGCATCGCGAAGCGGACGACCGCCGCTGCGCCCCACGGCGTGGCGTGGCCGACGGTGTCGGCGAGGCAAATGCGATGGGCGCCGGCGTGGATGGCGCACTCATACAGCTTGCGCAGCGTCGCCGGGTCGGACCGGGTGGTGTCCTCGGTGACGTACATCACCTGCAAACCTTCGCGCACCGCGAACTTGATCGCGTCCTCGGTGGTGCGCAGCAGCCACTCCAGGCTCCACCCCTCGGTGTACTGCCGGATCGGGGACGAGCCGATGAACATGCCGACTTCCAGCGGCAGCCCGGTGCGCTGGCAGATCTCGACGATCGGCGTGATGTCGGCGGTGGTGGTGCGAGCGGCGCAGTTGGCGCGCACCCTCAGCTTGCAGTCGACGATCTCGCGCACCAGCCGTTCAACGTCACCGACGACGTGCGGGCCGGCGCCGGGCAGGCCGATGTCGGCGGTGTCGATGCCGAGCTGGTCGATCAAGTGAAGGATTTCGATCTTCTGGCCGATGGTCGGCGTGCGCACCGACGGCGACTGCAGGCCGTCGCGCAGCGTCTCGTCATCGAGCATGACGCGGGCCGGCCGCCCCGGCGCGCCGATCTTGTTCCAGTCGTAGATGAGGGATTCGAGCATGAACCTACCGGGCGCGGGCTGCCAGCGCGGTCGCCGCGGTTCCGGCGACGGCAATGGTGAACAGCCAGGTGGCCGCCCGGCGCGCCGCGTCGCGCACCATGGGACGGAAGCCGTCGTTGATCGAGACCGGCGGCAGCCCGGCGTGCTGACGCGAAACTTGTTGCTGCACGAACGTCAAGCCGGCGGCGTGGGTCAGCCAGTCGAACCTGACATTGAAGACGACAATCGCGAAGAGCAGCCAGAGGCCCATCGCCAGCCGAGCGGACTTCATTTCGGGCCGGTGTACTTGACGACCAGCGCCGTGACGTCGTCGTACTGTTCGGCGCCGCGGGCGAACAGCTTGACGGCGGCGATGATCTTGTCGAGGACCGATTCGGCGGAGCCGAGGTGGTTTTGCTCCATCACCTGCACCAGCCGCGCCTCGCCAAATTCCTCGCCGGCGACATTCTGCGCCTCGGTCACGCCGTCGCTGTAGATGACCATCATGTCGCCCGGCTTGAGCGCCAGCGAATCGACCGAGTAGGGCGCCATTTCGAACAGCCCGACCGGCATGCCGCCCGACTCGATGCGCTGCAGGCCGCCGGACCCGTAGACAAGCGGCGGGTTGTGGCCGGCGTTGCAGAACGTCAGGTGGCCGTCCTTGTTCAACTGCCCGTAGAGCAGCGTCGCGTAGCGCGCGTCGATGGCGCGTCTCGTCAGCACCTTGTTGATGTGGTCGACCAGCTGCGCGGGGTCGTCGCCGACCAGCGCGAACGCCGAAAAAATGCCGAGGATCTTCGACGTCAGCAGCGCCGCGGCCGGACCCTTGCCGGCGACGTCGCCGCACAGGAACCCGAACGAGCCGTCAGGCAGGTCGGTCATGTCGAAGAAATCGCCGCCGATCGATCGCGCCTGGACCGACATGCCCGCCGACTCGAAGAACGGGCCGACCTGGCTGCCCTGCGGCAGAAGAGCCTTCTGGATTTCGGCGGCGATCTTCAACTCGTGTTCGATGCGCGCCTTCTCGAGCGTCTCGCGGTACAACCGCGCGTTTTCGATCGCCACGCCCGCTTCGGTGGCCAGCGTATCGAGCGCGGTGCGGGTGTGCGGCGCCAGCAGGCTGCCCTTCTCGCGGCTATCGAGATAGAGCACGCCGATGTTCTTGTTCTTCCCTTCGTTCTTCATGTCGGCGTGATCGAGATAACGCACGACACGCAGCGGGATGCACGCGACGTGGCGAATGCCCAGCGCCACGGTGCCCATGTGGACGTTGGCCAGGTCGCCGTCGAGCAGGTCGGCGACAATCTTCAACTCGCCGGTCTTGAACACTTCCTCGGGGATCTTGCGGCTGGTGTTGAAGCCGCTGCCGGGCAGGGTGATGCGGCCCTTGGCGCGCGCCAGCTTCAGATCGAGCACATCGTCTTCGCCGCTGGCCAGCATGATGAAGCCGCGCTCGGCGCCGGCGACGTCGATCGCCGCGTCAAGCACGAGCGCCAGCACTTCGTCGAGCACGCGGCCCGAGCCGAGCGCGCGCAGCCCTTCGAGCAGCGCCGCCAGCTGTCGCAGGTCGTTGACGGCGCTGGCGTGCGACCGATCGGTGTGGGCCGGCCCGTCGCCGGTGAGAAACAGGATATCGGCGCCGCTGGCGCGGCCGAACTGCACGCGGTCGCCGTGCACCAGCTTGTGCTCGGTGACCGGCTCGCCGTTCACGTAGGTGCCGTAGCGAGAGCCCTTGTCGCGCAGCACCCAATCGTCATCCTGCTTGACGATCTCGGCATGCTCGCGCGACACGTCGCTGCCGACCAGGCGCAGGTCGCTTTCGGTGCGCCGGCCGATGCTGAGAAGGTCCTTGTTGATCGGGACAATCCGCTGGCCGAGCCCGTCATTGACTTCCAGACGCGCGTTCATCAGTGTGGTGCTCAATCTGGGCGTAATTTCCGTCGCTATGATATCAGGCTTCCACAGGCAACTTCCCTGACCAGCGCCGCCAGCGCGAGACCCAGCACGATCAGACCGGTAATCGTCGGTCCGGACAGGCGACGCCGCTTGGCGGGGGGCGGAATTCTGGGCTCGGCGGTCGCCGTGCCACATCGGTAGCAGATCAGCGCATTGGCGGCGATTTCCGCGCCGCACGATCGGCATTTCATAGTCAGGGATCGGGGATCAGGGATCAGGGATCAGGGATTCAGGGATTCAGGGATCAGCGATTTAGGAATCAGGGTCACGGGAATCGTAAGCAGCGTCAGCGATCAAGCGTCAAAGGTTCGTTAGACTCCCGCGGGAGCTTCTGGTAATTATGGATCTGTTTTTACCGCGCTGATCCCTGATCCCTGGCCCCTGATCCCTGATCCCTGATCCTGCTCCCCACCCATGATTCCGCTGCGCGACGTCATCCCGTCGAGAACCACCCCAGGCGTCACGATGTCGATCATCGCCATCAACGTCGCCGTCTACCTGTTCGGGCTGCTGCTCACCGATCTTTCCAGCACATTGGGATCCTAAGCTTAGAATTCCACGTGGACAAGTTGTCGC